>ERZ773194.3774-NODE-3774-length-12657-cov-3.264958_pt1 | contig 12657 bp, 5 predicted proteins | sample MGYA00511240_ERZ773194 | MGnify/ENA primary metagenome ERZ773194 (study PRJEB29015, sample SAMEA2737774) | human gut metagenome | biome: human gut; feature: human-associated habitat; material: faeces | place: China | collected 2012 ... | reverse complement strand
GAAATCACATCCACCATGGGTTCTCCCGTTTCCTCGTCATATCTGGACAGGATATCCGCTGTAATTTCAATCAGATAAGAACTCAAACGGCCTTTTTTCCATTTTTCAAAAATCCGCTGTATTTGGCTAATCGGAATACCTAAACCGGCTCTGAGCAGCTGATAAATCTCGCCAATCAACTGCATATCTCCGTATTCAATTCCATTATGCACCATTTTTACAAAGTGTCCGGCTCCTCCTTTGCCAAACCAGCCACAGCAGGACTTTTGTTCCGATTTAGCCGCAATTGATTCAAAAATTTCTTGAATCTCATTCCACGTCTCACTTGTACAGCCCGCCATTATACTCGGTCCGTTCAACGCGCCCTTCTCCCCGCCGGATACGCCAACACCAGCATAACGGATTCCTGTTTTCTCAAGCTCCTCCGTTCGGTGCACTGTATCTTCAAAATGGGAATTCCCTGCATCTATGATAATATCATTTTTTTGCAAATGCACCCTGAGTTTATCAATGCAATCATCCACCGGGCGTCCCGCATTAACCATCATTATAATTTTGCGCGGTTTTTTTAGCTTTTGTGTCAATTCTTCAATTGATTCAAAAGCGGCTATCTGAGTCTTGTTTGAGAATTCAGATAATTTCTGCTTATCAATATCATACACGCCGATTTGATAGCCATGGTTTCTAATATTCTGTGCCAGAGCCTGGCCCATAACGCCTGCTCCTATCAATGCTATATCATAGTTCATCTGCCGTCCGCCTTTCCAATTCCTGAATCAGATTATCACGGGCTTCCTCTTCCATCCGTTTCCTTCCTTCCTTTGCCGACGAGCCGGCATGCGGCGAAAGGATAACGCGGTCAAACTCCTTTAGCTTCCCATCATAAGGTTCTTTTTCAAAACAGTCAAGCGCCGCCGCTCTGAATTTCCCCTCCGACAACATCTGACACAGTGCTTCCTCATCCAGAAGCCCGCCACGAGCACAGTTTATAATGATTGACTCCTGTTTCATGTTTTGTAAAAACTCCCGGTTGATAATATGATGGGTCTGTGGCATATATGGCAAATGCAGGGTAACGACATCTGATTTTTCGGCTAGTTCCTTCATAGAAACCAAATTGCAGTACCGATGCTCCTTTAATACCGGATCATAACCTATCAATTGACAGCCTGCTGCTTGAAGTATAGACGCTACTGCCGTTCCAATTTTGCCGCATCCCACTATTCCAACCGTTTTGCCGCCAATTAAGACGCCGGAATTTCCCTTCCAATTTCCAGATTTGATACCATTATTCTGGCTCACGATATTCCTGCAGGCCGCAAATAGAAGGGCGACTGTCAGTTCAGCCACCGATTGTACCGGAGCATCAGGTGTTGTCAGCACCGGAATTTTCAGCCGTTTCGCCGCGTTAAGATCAACCGTATCTGTTCCTACTCCGCATCTTGAAATCACTTTCAGCCCATTCTTTTTTGCCGTTTCAATCACTTTTTCTGTCAGCGGTTCAACACCGGCAATCACTCCTACCGGTTTCCAACGTTTATATAGCTCAATTTGTTCCTGTTCGGTCAATTTCCTTCTATAAGGGTTTTTAACCAGTTCCCACCCTTTTGGAAACCCTTCCGCCGAAAAAGAGGAAGTTGTAATCAATACTCTCATTTTATCGCCTCTTTGTGTGCAATATCCAGCATATTTTTGGCACCTTCATATAAAAACTCGGCATCGATACCAATTGCGATAAAGGTAAAGCCTTTTTGAATAGATTCTTTAATTTTTTCCCGGTCAAGCGTAACAACATGGATGCCCGCCGCTTTTCCATACTTTTTGCAGCTTTGCAGAATTTTGTTTTCCGCTTCCAGCATTACAGGATGGCTGGCCTGCCCCAGCACGCCGTAAGAGCCGCTCATGTCATAAGGGCCAATGAATACGCCATCTACTCCTTCTACACTTACAATCTCATCAATCTGTTCAACTGCTTCCCTGCTTTCGATCATTACAAACACCATCGTCTGCTCGTTCGCCGTTTTCGCACATTCATCAAACTCCATACCCCAGGCATTATCGCGGCAAAAGGCAAAGCCGCGTATGCCTTCCGGCGGATATTTTGCGGCCGCAACAGCCTTGAGTGCGTCAGCCCTCGAATGTATCAGCGGGACGATTACGCCCATTGCTCCAATATCAAGTGATTTCCTGATTTCAAGCGGGTCATTGCAGCTCACTCTAATAAAGGGTGCGGTTTGTTTCATACCCCTCATCATCCCGGCCGCATCTGAAAATTGAATTTCAGAATGCTCCATATCAATACTCAAAAAATCAAACCCGATCTGTTCATATATTTCCGCTATGTCAGCGTCTGGAAGCTGAAGCCAGCTTCCAAACACCCTTTCTCCTTTTTTTATACGCCTTTTGATGTCTTTCAAGTTGATGCCACCTTTCCTATTCTAAACGTTCCAAAAATCTCCACAGCAGGACAGCTACCTGTGCGCGCGTTGCATTCTCCACGGGTGCAAATTCCGTCTCACTGATTCCCTGCATTAATCCGCTTCCCAGTGCCATTTCTATATAATTCTGGGCCCAAGGACTGATTTCGCCCCGGTCTGTAAAATGATTGGTATCCGCTTTTTTCAATTCATCCGTCTCCAATGCCCGCATCAACGATTCGCTCATGATTTTTGCCATTTCTTCTCTCGTCACGGTATCATACGGTCGAAATGCGTCGTCTTCAGATATGATTCCATGTACAAGGGCGGTTTGAACATCATCTGCAAACCAGTCGCCTTTCTTCACATCAGAATATACCTCTTGATAGCTTTCCTGTTTCAGTCCAAGGGTTCTGACTGCCAATGCGGTAAATTCCGCCCTTGATATGGCCTTGTCCGGCATAAACTCCGTCTCAGTCATTCCCTTAATGATTCCTTTTTCGGCAAGACCCTCTATCTCCTTTTCTGCCCAATGTCCGGATATATCGGTAAATCCAGGATCGGCGGCAGGCGATACCGAAGGACTAATTGCCGGCTCGCTCGGTTCAGCCGTCGGGCTTGGATAATAGGGCTGCATTCCGCCGCCCCCAATAATACCAGGCGTTGTATTTTTCGGTGTATACAAGATGATAGTCGAGAGTATCTTACTCCATATGATCAGATCTCCTGTTCCCTCGTTAGCGATATATCCCATTTCTCCCGCTTTCAGCTGACCATCGGCCGTTGTCTGTTTATCCTCACTTACCACGGTTTCTAGTTTCACAAAATTCCCATGATCATCAATATATCCTATCGTCTTTCCGGCACAGTCGGGAAGCAGAATTCGCACTGGGTCGGATACTTTGGCTGAACCCATATCTACAATTGTTTCAACTTTTCCCGGAATGCTTGTGCTTTCCAGCGCTGTTTCGGTATGCGGCAAAGGAATCTTAACCGTTTCTCCGGTTGTTCCGGAAAACCGGGTATAAGCCGGAAGGGTAATGACAACCGGTTTTCGGATGATCTGATCATTGATGAGCGATGTAATTTGAATTGCTTTTGATATTGGCTGATTTGCATTTGCTATCAGTGCAGCGTCTTTCGTGAGCGATGTTACTGATACCTCCCTGCCAAACATCTCCGGAATCAAAGCCGTATTACTTTCGGTATTCAGAACGCCGCTGGTATTCATTTTTCCATAAAAATCCTCCACAGCGTCATTGACTGCCGCGATTGCTTCATTGACCTCTTTGGCTGTCGCTCCGGAATTGCCGGCCACCAACTGTATGGATTCGACTGCCGTTTGCAAAGTCTCAACAGCTTTTGCCGGATATTCAAAAACTTGATTCCCGATAATCGCAGATTCTGCTGCCTTTTCTGCCCGTTCCAAAGCATTATACAATCCTTCTTTATCTACAACCGATTTTTCCTGCTGGTAATAGCGGATATAATCTACCTCCATCACACTACCGTCAATTGCTTGACTGATCCCTCCGGCCCAGGAAAGAACCGCTACTGAAAAATAGATGCTGGCCTTCTGGCCGTTAACCGGGTCACACAGTTTTTCACCGCATTGTGGATCCTTGTTTTCCATTCTCCGGTACAAATTGCCGTCACAATACATCAAAATTTCATTTTCATTCCAATCCATGCCAAAAACGTGGTATTGATCCGCCATGTTATCAACGTAATCGAGACGATATTCATCATGTGTTTTAACCAACTCCCTGTTCTGCGGAAGAGTCAGGTCTGCTCCTTCCGGCAAATCAGCTTTCGTCCGGTTATAATGAATATTGGAATTTATCGTTCTCGGATAATGACCCTCATTTACATCGATTTCATATCCGCCCAATGTCCCAGCATTTCCTGTAAACAGCCAAAATGACTGGTTCAGTCCGGTCGCCGGAGCAAATTTATATTTCGCCTCATAGTAACCATATCCAAATGTACGCTCTTTAGTCCATACGCTGCCTGATGTCCAGTTCTTTCCGGGCGCTATCCCCGGCTCCCTCCTCTGGTGCAATTTCAAGGTTCCGTCACTGACCGATACATTTTCCGGATAACGTGCAGAAGCAATATGGGCTGGATTTGAATTGTCAGATTTCCATTTTGCAGTGAATGCGGGGTCATTGCCGTCTTTTGCTGTATAATCGAATTCATCGAACCAGGTAAGCTTCCATTTGATCTGCCTCGGCTCGGATTCCATTGGTTCCCCTGTCCATCCTGTCTGCGATGAAACCGGCGTGACTATAAATTTCAGATATTGGTACATCTGCTCCTCCGTCGGCTGGTACTCTTTTTGTACAGCGCCTTCTATAGGAGCAAAATCACCGTTTTTCTGATCCGATACATACCACTGTATTTGACTTTCGCCCTCCGGGAGCCCGCTTTCCTGTTCGTATACATAAAAAGCCTGCACCGGACGGTCTGGCGTCAGTGCTCCGGAAATTGCAGCGAGCCGTACTGACGGCATCTTTTCCGGCATTTTCTCCACTGGACCGATTATTTGAGAAAATACCTCCTGTGCTGTTTGTCCCGCACTTTTCACTGTAATCCCAAGTTTGATATATTTTCCAATATCCTCCGGCGTCAAAAGTAATTCGATTGGCTCTCCCGCTTTGGCTATTCCGTCCGCCAATTTGGTATAGCCTGCGTCCGGCTTATCTGAACGATACCAGCAAAATGTCGTTTCTCCTTCCGGGTCAAGATTGATATCCCTGTAAGAATACTCCGCTTGCAGAGTCAAATAAGACAAGGGTGAACCATTGATCTTGATATCATACGCTTCGCCCGGATAGTCTTTGTTCGGAATTTCCGCCGTTTCCGCCGCCATGGCATCCCCTGTCAAAACGGAACCGTCCGGTATTGCGCATTGCGGAATGACCTCGACCTTTATTTTTCGGCCTGCGTCTTCCTCCGTCAACCTATACCGGTCTCCATCCGCAACTTTCTTCCACTCTTCCTCCAAACGGTACCATTGAATTTGGCTGTTCTTTTCCTTATAATCGTCCGGTTGGCTGTAATCATATTTCACGGTTAATTCGGAACCTGGCTTCAAAGAACCCTTTATAATTACATTTTTAACAGACGGCTTGGTCACTTCAACCGGCCCCGTTACCTCGGAAAATACCTCTTCAGCCGTTAAATCGGAACTTTTTACCGTTATCCCCAGCCGGATATATTTACCAATTTCATTTTCTGTCAATGTGTACGTTATCGGTTCTCCCGCTTTGCACGTTCCTTTTTTCAGCAATTCTTTCTGCCCGTTTTGGGTTCCGGCGTACCATTGATAAACGGTATCACCCTCTGGGTCAAGGTTTGCATCATGATAGGTATATTCCGCTGTCAGCGTCTGACCCAACAAGGGTTTGCCGTCCAGCTTGATCTCATCGGCCGTACCCGGCAGGTCGGTGGCCGGAATCACTTCTGTTATCGCCTCTGCCGCTTCCCCGGTCTGTATGCCCGGATCGGCTGCGTCGCTTTTTGGAATCACCTCAAATTTAATCTGTTTCCCGATATCGTCCTTCGAAACCGTATAGGTATCCCCGGTGCCTATTTCTGTCCATTGTCCAGCTTCTCCCCGGTACCACTTCAATATACTTCCCTGTTCGTTATATCCGTTATCCTGTATGTATTGATAGGTCCCCTTTAACACAGCCGACGGTTTCAAAAGACCCTGTATCGCAATATTTTTCGCATAAGGTTTTTCTATGATTTCCTGAATCCGAACCAGCTTAACCGTATCGGCACGGTAGAACGCCTTCTCATCTACCGCAAGGCCAACCTTGACGACGCCCGGTTGCTGGGTATTAAATACAAAATCTCCGCCCAGTTTTAGCATGGTTCCAGTTTTAATATCTCCTGCAGCGTTCTGGCCGGGGACACTTCCCTCCTTGATATCATAAACCTTGCGAACTTTCTTTCCGGTTGAGTCGGTCACCTCAATATACATCTGATTGGTATTGGAGGAATGTACCAGTGGTACATTAAAATACAACTCATATTGTCCTGACTTGGTATCCTTTAGCGTATATTGCATGTATGAGCCGACAATATTACTATATGTATGCCGCATCTGCGTCCCCATGGATGCGCTTCCCGTCGTACTTGTCCCCTTGGAATCGTCTCCTTGTAATTCCTCGGGCAACCCTAGCATTTCAAAAATGTCCGTCTGCTCATCATCGTAAAATGACAGGTTTGGGTCAGGCGACGGCTTAGGGGATGGCAAAAGACTCTCTACCGGTGGGTAAAGTGACGGCACCGTCTGCGGAACCGCATAATCTGGTTCATAAAACAGCTTTAAGCTGTTCAAGTATATCCGACTTTCCTTTTCATTCACGTAATATACAATTCTGCCGATATCTGCCGGCAGAACCGCCGTTCCCTTATTTGCAGTTATATGTTCAATTGTAATGATTCTTTCGCCCTGGTTATTGTAAAAATATAGGCTATAGGTTCCCTTTTCCGCTTCATAAACCGCAATCATACGATACCAGTGCGCTTTTTTTAAAGTGTACTCAGTTTCTGTCTTTTGGGAAGAACCGTCGTAATAGCAAATACTATATTCTGTATTGTTTTTCTCGGCAAAGTCTATTTGCATTGAAACCTTGCTGGACTTCGCCGAGTTACGGATTACAATCTGATTATTCTTACCATCAATCAAGGTAAATACTGTATCTAAAACCATTTGTGGGGCAGAAACCGGTTCTGTAAAGGTTCTAGTCCAAGTTCCCTGAGAGGAAGTAGTTTGGCTTATCTGAATACTTTTTTCGTTTTTGTCCGGTATTTCCGTCTCTAACGCTGAAACATTGGCATTGGCCGTCCAATTTTCCAACTCCTCAGGTGATTCTTTTAGATTCAGGTTGCAGAACACCTGCGGTTCAGCGGGAATACTTGGTTCGGCACTGGGCTGGGTGCTTGGTTCTATACTTGGAACAATGCTCGGTTCCTGACTTGAACCAGCGCTTGCGGATGACTCTATGCTCGGCTTAGGAGATTGGTCTGGGTTCGTAATCTCTCCTATTTTAACAAATTTGATCGATGTTGCCCGGGCCATTCCGCCCCCTTCCGCGGAGGAATAACGCCGGATAGTAACGCTTGCCTGCCCGCCCTGCCGCATTGTGTAGCTTCCGTCCAATTTGATCCACTGCTTTTCCGCAGAGGAATTTTCTAAAGTAACAACCTTATCCTGCTCTCCATGAATTGTCACTTCCTGTTTTACAGCCGCAGTCAGGTAATACGATATCTCATAGATTCCGTCCGGCGCTTCCGACGGCAATGAAAAAACCGCTTTCGCATTTCCGCTGCCATCACTCGAATATAAAGAGCCCGGCGCGCCTGCTCCATCGTGAGCAAGTGCGGAACTGCTTTTTTTCCACACTCCTGTCTGGCTGAAGTTTTCCTCCCCTGCCACCACTAAAAATTCTTCATTTGTACCAAACACGCTCATGCAGGACAATGTCATATTTATCATAAATATCATCACCAGCAGCAGTGATACCCATTTTGTTCCCTTCATGACCATACCTCCTAATAATTATTACTTTTTATTTGTTTTTTTATCTTTATAATCAAAAGATATCATATAAATACATAGTTGTCAATTAATAATATTTATTAGTATATTTGCAAATAAATGGACGTCTTTCATGACGTCCATTTGCTACATGTATTTCTTTATTTTTTCTATCAAATCGCTTTTATTTTGGCTGTTTGTCAGCTGTTTCATTCGATTGATCCGATATTTGAGCGCCGTTTCAGAGAGATTTACCTCCTCCGTTAAATCAGGGTAACGTTTCCTTTCCAGCAGCCCCCGCAATATTTTCATATCTGTTATATCTGCTTTTTGCAAGACCTCTTCAATCGCTAAAAGCTCTCCTACCTCCGGGTCCTTATAGTAATCTATTTCGGTATTCGGTATTGCCTGGTTTTCTGTTACCTCTCCGGATAATTCGCCCTTTCCCGGAAGAATCAGACGGCAGGGTATTTCAAGCTTGACCGTTACATTCGCATCGTTTTTATACACAAAGGAACAGAGCCGCACAGCCTGTACACCCAGTTCATCATTATCAACAGTCACCGAAACAATTTTTCTCTGCAAAAAGTCCAAAAAGAGGGAATTGCCATAACTGATCAGCGTTTTGTCAGTGTTTTTCCCCTCCTCCTCCAAATGTTTTAATAAAGATACTGCAACAACGTCATTCATGCAGATGAGGGAGTCGAATTCGTCGCTCCGTGCTGAAAAACTGCGGTAGCAATCCAGCAGGGAGCCGGTATTATAAAAAAGAGGGCAGCCTTCGAAAAATTTAGCCTTTTTTAAATCACTGGACGATTCCGGATTGATTCCATAAAGCGCGGTTTTTGTCCTGTTAATGCTTTGCAAATAGGTGATACACTCTCTGGCCGCCATTTGGTAATCCGGAAACACCTGGCTGCACCGGCGGTTCGTCAAGCTGTCATCCCCATTTACAGCTACCGTCCTCAAATGCAGCTCTGAACTTTTTTTCACCTTTTTTGTAATCCAGGACGGAGACGCTCCGACAATCAAAACAATTTCATCCGTCGGTTCCGGGTTCTGCCGGAAGACGAGCTTGTACCGCTTTTTTGATGCTTCGCGCCGGATACCATCCTCAATTTGTGTGTACCAGATAGAATTGACAAAGCTATTGTCGCGAATCAATGTTATAACCATATCCTCACCACACCTTTTGTTTCTTACAGGTTTATTGTAGCATCCTGCATTTTAAAAAGCAATCTATTCTCAAAAAAGATGAAAATCCGGCGTATTTTTTACAGGAAATATGGCCTTGAAATTCGGCCGGTTTTTCATATACTGAAAGTAGAAAAATAAAGAAAGGCAGGAATGATATATGAGCCAAGTATCTATCCGTCATCAAAAAGAAAAAATTTTAACATATCCGCCCAAAGAACCAAATAAAGTCCCTATGTTTATCGAAAAGAAGGCATATCAGGGCGCAAGCGGGCGGATTTATCCGCTGCCCTTTACCGACCAGTTTGAAAACAAGCCGGAGCTGCGCGATTACGATGTTGTCACACTGGAAAACGAGTATATCAAGGTTCAGACACTTCCCGAGCTGGGCGGCAGGATACAAATGGGCTATGATAAAAAGAACGACTATCATTTTATCTACCACAACAGTGTTATCAAGCCTGCAATGATTGGAATCTGCGGGCCCTGGGTTTCCGGCGGAATTGAATTTAACTGGCCCCAGCATCACCGTCCCACCACTTATATGCCGCTTTCCTTTTCTCTTGAGGATAACGCGGACGGCAGTAAAACCGTCTGGATGGGTGAAATCGAGCCGCTGTACCGCCAAAAAGGGATGGTTGGCGTAACCGTTTGCCCGGGACGTTCCTATATCAAGGCAAAGGTACGGCTTTATAATGGAACCGGAGTACCGCAGAACTTTATGTGGTGGGCCAATCTTGCCGTACACATCAATGAAGATTACCGGGTTGCTTTCCCGCCCGATCTTACCTGTGTATGTGACCATGACCGGCGGGCAGTGATTTCTTACCCCATAATGAAGGGGGTTTTTCAGACTGCCAAGCCCTTTGATTACGGCGACGGCACCGATGGCTCCTGGCTCAAAAACATTGTGGCGCAGACCTCTATCATGGCTCCAAACGGCGGCAGCGACCTTGACTTTATATCTGGATACGATTATCAGAAAAACGCCGGCTTTGTCCACGTTGCAAACCACCATATATCTCCTGGTAAAAAGCTGTTCACTTGGGGTGATACCGATTTCGGCAAGGTCTGGCAGGATAACCTCACCGACTCCGACGGATATTACTGCGAGCTGATGACCGGCGTCTATACCGATAACCAGCCAGACTTTTCCTGGATTATGCCCTATGAAACCAAGGAATTTGAACAGGTGTGGTATCCAATCCGCAACATCGGCAAGGTTTTAAACGCAACGATCGACGGCGCGGTATCCCTGGAGGTAACAGACGGCAAGGCAACAGCCGGTTTCTGTGTTTCCGGTGTATTTGAAAAGGCGAAAGCGGTCATCCTCTCCGGCGGAAAAACGATATCGGAGGAAACCGTTGACCTGGCTCCCGACAAACCATATAGTAAGACTGTTGATGCCGGAACAGATGTTTCCGCTTTTCTCTATGACCAGAGCGGCAAATTGCTGGTCGGGTATGACCCATCCGCTCTGCGCGAAAAGGAAATGGTTGCACCACGTCAGCCTGCAAAGCGTCCGGAAGAAATTGCAACTGCCGAGGAGCTCTTTATCAACGGACTGCACCTCCAGCAGTATAAGCATCATACCTTTGTGGCGGAGGATTATTATAGAGAAGGGTTAAAACGTGACCCCGGCGATATCCGCTGTAATCTTGCAATGGGTAAATTATATTATCAGTACGGCAGACTGGAGGAAGCGGAACGCTACCTTAAAGCGGCAGAAAATCGCCTTACCTCCCGCAATACCAATCCGTACGACACCGAAGTATACTATTATCTCGGCCTGATTCACGCGTATAGGAACCGGGATACAGAAAGCTATGACGCTTTTTATAAGGCTGTGTGGACCTACACTTGGAGAAGCGCCGGATATTTTGAGCTTTCAAAGCTTGACCTGAAGCGCAAAAACCTCCATTTAGCACTGGAACATGTCAACACTGCTATTGAAACAAATACAAAGGCGCTGCATCTGCAGGTATTAAAAGCAGTCATCCTGCGGAAGATGGGTGAAACAAACGCGGCGGAAGCTGTTTTGGACAGTATCACCGACCCGCTGGATACCGCTTCCCGTTTGGAACGCTATATCCTAACCGGAAAAGCACCGGAACTCCCGGCTGGGCGTCCTGAGGATATCATTGACATGGCAGAATTTTATATCGGCTGCGGCCTGTACGAAGACGCCGTCTCGATTCTCGCGCTTTGTACTAAATATCCTATGGCACAGTACTATCAGGGATATATATATCACCTGATGAACCAAAATGAAAAAGCAGTAACCGCCTGTCAAAAGGCAGAAGCCCTTTGCCCCGACTATTGCTTCCCCTGCCGGATTGGCAGTATCCGCGTTCTTGAAAATGCAATCGTACTCAATCCCAATGGCGCCAAGGCATATTATTATCTTGGCTGCCTGTATTATGATAAGTTCCGCTATGCAGAAGCGGCAAAGCTCTGGGAACAGTCTGCCGCATTGGATGACAGCTTCTATATCGTTCACCGCAACCTTGCTCTTGCCTATTTTGAAAAATGCGGTAAAGAGGACTTGGCACGCCCTGAAATGGAAAAAGCATTTGAACTGTCCAGGGACAGCCGCATCCTGTTTGAGCTGGTACAGCTGTACAGGAGCCTGAAAATGGAACCGAAAGAACTGATTGCGTTCCTGGAAAAACATCTTGATCTGGTCTGCCAGCGGGACGACACCTATCAGGAGCTGATGTCCCTGTACGCTATAACAGGCGCTTATCAAAAAGCTCTTACCATGATTTCTGAACGGAAATTCGACGTAGCAGAAGGTGCTGAGGGAAGGCTGACCCGTATGCATGACTGGCTGCATATTACAGCAGGCAATCTACTGCTTGCGGCAAACCAAACAACGCAGGCCATAGAAGAATTCGAACAAACGCTGCATTATCCGGAAAGCTATGGAGAAGGACGGGCTTACCTTGCTCAGGAAGCGCATGTATTCTATTTTAAAGCGCGTGCGTACGAGTTGTCCGGCAATACTCAAAAGGCTAAGGAATTGTATGAACAGGCCGCCTTCCATAATCCTGACATCAATGAAATTACCTATTTTGAAGGGTTGGCTCTACAAAAGCTTGGAAAAACAATGCAGGCCGAAACTCTTTTCAATGAGATGGTAAAAGCCGGACGGCGGCTGTTAGAACACGAAAACGAATATGGATATTATGGTGTTGGCATGCATATTCCGCAGGTATTTGATAACAGCATAATCAAAAACAATCGCACAGACGGATTGTTTGACCTGTGGCTTGGGTACCTGGGCCTTGGACAGATGGACAAAGCGGACGAGGCTTACCGTCAGCTAATGGATATAGACCCGCACAGCCAAAGAGCTTACTTTATATTACAGAATATGGGAAAATAATTCTGGATCACAATTAAGACTGCCTCTAAAAATATGATGTTGCAGTTTTCTATCAGCTTATGAACCAGGCGGCGGGAAATCCCGCCGCCTGGTTGCGTTTCGTA
>ERZ773194.3770-NODE-3770-length-12673-cov-3.144714_pt1 | contig 12673 bp, 13 predicted proteins | sample MGYA00511240_ERZ773194 | MGnify/ENA primary metagenome ERZ773194 (study PRJEB29015, sample SAMEA2737774) | human gut metagenome | biome: human gut; feature: human-associated habitat; material: faeces | place: China | collected 2012 ... | reverse complement strand
TAGAACATGAATTTGCTTACCGTACCTCTTATTTTAAAAAAAATCCGGGATGCGTGATACTTTCTTCAGTGATAGAATTGGAAAGAGGAAATGCAGAGGAAATCCGCGCGAAAATGATGGAACTCAATACGCGGCGTAAAGACAAACAACCTTTAGAGTATCCAAGTGCCGGTTCTACCTTTCAGAGGCCGGAAGGCTTTTTTGCAGGGACATTGATTGAACAGAGCGGTCTCAAAGGCGTGCAGATGGGCGGCGCTGCTGTAAGCGAAAAGCACGCCGGTTTTGTGATTAATAAAGGCGGGGCAACGGCGGAGGATGTAAGAGCGCTGATTGCCCATATCAAAGAAACTGTTTATCAAAAGCATGGAGTTCGTTTACAGGAAGAGGTTATCTATATCGGTGAATTTTAATTGAACATTTCACAGCGAACGAAGATACAACGAGGAGAAAAGTATGAAATGTATTATTGTTACCGGATTTTCCGGAGCGGGAAAGAGTAATGTTATCAAATATTTGGAGGATATCGGATATTTTTGTGTAGATAATATGCTGCCGACCTTAATATCCGGGTTTATCCAAGCCTGTTCGCATTCGCGCAAAAAAATAGATAAGGTTGCATTAGTGGTAGACGCCCGCGGCGGTGAATTTTTTGACGCGCTGCTGGAAGAGCTGGATAATTTGGATATCCCGAATTGTACCGTGGATTTAAAAATTCTGTTTTTGGAGGCAAAGCATGACGTTCTGGTGAGCCGGTATAAGGAAACCAGGAGAAAGCATCCGCTGTCACCTGATGGTACGGTCAGCGAAGGAATCAATTTGGAGGAAAAATTGCTGGCAAAAGTGCGGGCAAGAGCCGACCAAATTATTGATACGACTAAAACGACCCCGCAGCAGCTTAGGGACATTTTATATAATCTGTTTGACGATGAAAACAAACGTGATGAATTCATGATCAATATCATTTCGTTTGGATTTAAATATGGGCAGCCGATTGATACCGATATTGTATTTGACGTCCGGTTCCTGCCGAATCCATTTTATATTCCCGAACTCAAAGAATATACTGGACTAGACCGGATGGTTTCGGAATATGTCATGAAGTGGGATCAGACGAGAGTGTTCATTGACAAGATAACCGATCTGTTCGATTTTCTGTTGCCGTATTATAAGGAAGAAGGCAAACAGCAGCTGGTGATTGGAATCGGGTGTACCGGCGGTAAGCATAGAAGCGTGGCAATAGCTGAGGCGCTGTATTCTCATTTTAAAAAGGAAGGCCGGTATGTTACCATTTCGCACCGGGATTACTTGAAGGACGGAAGCGGTAAAATTAAACGCGATGAATAAAAAGGGCCCGCTGTTTGGTTGCAGCGGGCTGTATTTCTATAGTATATTTTCAATGTTTATTTGTTCACTGTCGTAGATATGTTCAAACAAAAACAGCAGGCGTTTGACTGAACGGTAGCTGTCGTTTTTTGACCTTAATTCAAGATAGGTCTCTGTTTCTGAGATTGCGGTATTAAACAGTTCTAAGTCATCATGGTCGTAATATGACGCCAGCATAGGCGCTTTTTTATCCCATTTTTCTTTGATTTGCCGTAGGCTGTCCATTGCTTCCTCGTAGTTTTCCAAATTGATTTTGTCAATCATCTGTCCAAGATCGTTGGAGAAATCTTTTTTGACATTGCCGATGTAAAACAGCATAAATACAAGGTAGGCGATAACCGACACTAAAAGCACCAGAGCAATTATATTTTTTTTCATACGTCCTCACCCCTCTTTTTCTCAAGATAAATATTCTGATATTCATCCACCGTCATAATAAAAATATCTTCTATTTTATTAATACGGTATTTATCCAATGTTTTATCAATCCAATTTTCATCAAGATTCAAAAAATCCATATTTTTCTGATCGATTTGACCATCGTTGATAATTGTAAGGGGCAGGCCATCGTTATTTTCGGTTGGCTGCTGTGATTTTGGAATAATACTTAATTCGCCGTTGGTTTCCATGATAGCATACTGTACCTGTGCGATGTCCGGATAATCCTTTAACCGAAGCTCCTCCATTAAATCATCAATATTGATTCGCGCTCGTTTTAGATTATACTGCTGTATTTTCCCTTTGTTGATGAGGATAAGGGGGGTGCCGGTAAACATGGAGCGTATTTTTCGGCTTTTGAGCAGAAGATAGGACATAAATACTTCTACGGAAAATAGGATAATGATAGGAATAATACCATTAATCAGCGGCGTTTTGGCGTCCTGCATTGGTATAGTTGCCAACTCAGCTATGATCAAGGTAATGGCAAACTCAGACGGCTGCAATTCTCCGATTTGCCTTTTTCCCATAATACGGAGAGAAAAAACAACTACTATATATAATAGAATCACTCGAATAATTCCGGTTGACATGGAAACGTCACCTCTCTTTTTGGTTATTATGTGTAATTAGAATAAAAAATAACAGAGAAATATTGCAAAACTGTGTGTTTATGGTATAATAACTGTAAACAGTTATTTACACCTTCCTATTGTTGGACAAGTTTTGTATATTGCCTGTTGGGGGTGTAAGGATATTACACAAGAGGATGGAGTTGAGTTATGTCTACTCTTTTTTTAAACAAACGGAAGGCTCCGCCGGATTTAAAGGATAAACAAAAACGTTTGTTTTCTTTGTTTGACCTTCAGGGGAAAACGATTGTTTTGGTTTATAATGATGAAGAACTCATCAAAAAAATGAAAAAGATAAAAAATATTCGGCTGACGGTGATTGCAAAAAAACGGACAGAATTTTTAGAAAAAATCAAGTATAAAGAAGCACAGGTTTCCTATTCGGATTTTATTGATTCCCCGCTTGATGCAAGCGACCTTATTTTCATAGAGGCTGATTTTAATAATTTAACCGAACTTGAAAATAATATGCTGTATGCGGAAAAAAATCTCAAAGGAAACGGCCAGCTTATCTTTTTTAATTTCACTGGGACTATGTTGGATATCAATCAGGTCAAAAAAATTCTTGGCGTGAAATTTGATCGGATACAGTTTATTGACCAGGACCGGTATCATGTTGTTATATGTATCAAAGATAGATAAAATCAGCGCGGAGACAAGCGTAATTGGAGGGAAACTATGCAGCTCATCATTTGGACAAGCGTTTATTTTTTACTTATTTATTTTCTTTTGTATTATTCCCAGTTTAAAGAAAACCGTCTTGAAAACAAAGGAAATATCAAAAGAAGCGCCTTTATCCTGCTTGGATGCGGTCTTATTTTCAGGCTGATCATCGTCAGCTTTTTTAAAGAAGGGTTTGGATCGGACGAGGCCTGCTGGTTCTATTGGGCAAAGGATATTCAGGCAAACGGAATCAGCAATATTTATCTCGATCCGCAGTATTTCTGCGACTATCCGCCGGGATATCTTTATGTTCTCAATATTATTGGCTTTTTCTTAAATAAATTTCCGGATGTATTTGCGTTTGGCAATTATGCACGTGCACTTTTAACAAGAGGTCCTGCAATTATTTGTGACTTATTGCTGGCATATACTCTGATTATGTTTGCAAAAGATAAAATCGGAAATAAAAAAGCTCTTTTCTTGGGCTTTTTCTATCTGTTTAGTCCGTTTGTCTTTTTGAATTCCTCTATCTGGGGACAAATCGACAGCGTCTGGAGCTTTTTCCTGATTATGGCGCTGATCAAAGACTATGAGAAAAAACTCATACCAAGCGTTATCCTCTTGGGAATATCAACACTGTTAAAGCCTCAGGCTCTGCTCTTCATGCCGATTTTTGCAATTATGTATTTCGGCGACAAAAAAACATGGTGGAAAAATTACCTGAAAGCACTTGGTATCGGCGCAGCCATGTTTGTGATAGCATCAATACCCTTTATTTATAAAGCAGGCTTTGATTTTAATATTGTTATCCAAAAGTATTTTGGCACGATGGGCAGCTATAAATATCCGTCCGTTAACGCATATAACCTTTATGCTATGCTGGGCGCAAACTATGGCAATTTAGAATCTCCCTTCTTTTTCCTGAAATTCGACGTATGGGGGAAAATAGGGATTGTACTTTCGGTGCTTCTGGGAGCGTATTTCTACTTTAAAAATAAAAATCAGGACAGGATGTTTTTCTCCTCGTTTGTATTGATGACAGTGATGTTTTTCTTTGCGACGATGATGCATGAGAGATACCTGTATCCGGCGATTGTCCTGATGTTCTTCTGCTATGCGTTTTTCGAGGACGGACGGTTTTTGCACGCGTCAGTCTTTTTGGGCATCTTCCATTTTATCAATACCGGATTGATTTATATGGACGTCGGACGGCAGATACCGTTTACTTCAAATGCAGATACTAAAACAATTATTGTATTCTTTGTTTCCCTGTTTGGGCTTATTGTGGCAATTTATGCTCTGAACCGGGGAGCTAAGCTGATTCGGCAGGGCTATCCGCTTGAAATTGAGCAGCCGGCCAAAGTGCCTGTAAAAGTGAAAAACAATAAAAAGAAAGCAAAGGCAGTGGACAAACGGATTCGAATTTCTTCCTGGATAAAGCTTCCCAAGATGGGAAAATGGGATTATATTGTAATGTCTGGTATTACTATCATCTATGCGGTAGTCGCCTTTACCAATCTTGGCTCTACTACCGCGGCACAGAATTTTTATACCGCAAAGGCGCAGGAAGAGGTCATTCTGGATTTAGGAAGCCAGAAATCGATTGCCTCTCTGTCGGTTTATCCTGAAATAGAAATGGGGATGTACCAGGTGTTTGCGTCAAGCAGTCTGGACGATAATTCCTGGCGGCAGCTGACAACAATTAATGATACAGCGAATAACCTCAACAAACTTTCTGTCTTTGAATGGAAAAAAATTGATATCAATACCCTGGCACAGTACATCAAATTAGTGCCGCAGACCGAGGGGTCAAAGATGATAGAAGTGGCCCTTTATGATAAAGAGTTCAATCAGATTCCGGTCAGCCGGGTCATTTCGGATAACCCGACGGCACAAAATTTGGTGGATGAGCAGCAATATGCGCAGCCAGAGAAGTATTATAAAACAAGCACCTACTTTGACGAAATCTATCATGCGAGGACGGCTTACGAATATCTGCACCAGTACAGCCCTTATGAAAATACCCATCCTCCGCTCGGCAAAGATATCATTGCTTTTGGCATCAAGCTGTTTGGCATGACGCCGTTTGGCTGGCGCGTTATGGGCGTGCTGTTCGGTATTTTTATGGTTCCGCTGATTTACCTGCTGGGTAAAAAAATGTTCAAAAAAACCCTGTTTGCAGGTTCTGTAGCGACCCTGTTTGCCTTTGACTTTATGCATTATGCGCAGACTCGTATTTCGACCATTGACAGCTACTCGGTGTTCTTTATCATTGCCATGTACCTGTTTATGTACTGGTATTTTACCATGAATTTCAATGTGACTCCCTTTAAAAAGACTCTTGTACCGCTTGCGCTGTGCGGAATTATGTTCGGTATCGGCGCGGCCTGTAAGTGGACGAGTATTTATGCGGGGTTAGGATTGTTTATCCTGTTCGTGATTTCTTTTGTGAAGCGCTATATGGAATATAAATACGCGCTTAAAAATCCGAATGTGGAATTTGAAGGAGTCAAATGCAGCGAAATCTCAAAAGAATATCGCGGCCGTGCGATTAAAACGATCCTGTGGTGCGTCCTGTTCTTTATTATCATTCCGGCGCTGATTTATATGGGTTCCTATTTTCTGTTTGTCCAGTGCGAGGGACAGCAGTTCTCGACGATTTTTAAGAACCAGAAGGATATGTTTGATTATCATTCCAAGTTAACTGCGACCCATAGCTATTCCTCCCAGTGGTGGCAGTGGATTGTGATGAGCAAACCGCTGGTATTCACTCGTGAAACGCTGGCAGCGATGAACAATATGACCAGTTCCATTACAACTATGGGGAATCCGATGGTCTGGTGGGGCGGTATCATCGCAATGGCGTTTGTAGTGTATTACACCATCCGCGATCGTGATAAAACAGGACTGTTCATCATCATCGGATATGTCAGCCAGATTTTGCCTCAGATGGGTCTGTCGCGTGTCCTGTTTATTTACCATTACTTTGCATGTGTGCCGTTTTTAGTGCTGGCAATTGTATATATCATGAAAAAGCTGTACGATAAGGACAAACGCTGGCGGTACGGTATTTATGGATATCTGGCGCTGTCAGTCTTTATGTTCTGTATGTTCTATCCGGTGATTACCGGAACGCCGGTTGACCCAACCTATGTAAATACCTATCTGAAATGGATGCCGAAATGGTACTTTTAAGAAATAAGGCGGGACGCTGTTTCGGCGTCCCGTTTCTGTCAAAATAAGACTGTATCGGAGAGAAATATGAAATTACACAAATCATTAAAAGAGCTGATAAAGTTTGGTATTGTGGGCGTGGTAAATACCCTGCTGGATATGGTGATTTACTTGATCCTGACGGTGTATTTTGGAATATTCAAATATCTGGCACAGACAATCTCTTATTCAATTTCCATGATACATTCTTATTTAGTTAATCGTTTTTGGACGTTCGGACGCCGCGGAAAAGTGGAATCGGCAGCTGAACCGGTTAAATTTGTGGCCGTGAATCTTATTTCTTTAGGAATCAGTTTTCTGTGCTTTTATTTGATTGGATTTTGGACGCAGAATTTGGTAGTTGCGGATAATATGCGCCTTTTCATTGAAAAGCTGATTGTGACGCCAACGGTCATGGCAGTAAATTTTTTATTAAACAAAATTTGGGTTTTTCAGGAGGAGAAGCATGAGGGAAATTGACAGCAGTCAAATTACAAAAATCGTAAAAGAAATGTGTATCCAGGCAAATTGTGTGCTGAACGAGGATATAAAAAATGCAATTTCGGGCAGTATAAAAACAGAAGATAATGAAACTGCAAAGGAAACCTTAAAGAACTTGGTGAAGAATTATGAAATTGCAGAATCTGAGATGATACCGGTATGTCAGGATACCGGTATGGCTGTTTTTTTTATTGATGTAGGACAGGACGTGCATATTGCCGGAAACTTGACCGACGCTGTTAACGAAGGCGTCAGGCAGGGGTATGAATATTTAAGAAAGTCGGTTGTCTGCGACCCGCTGGACCGCGTCAATACGCAAGACAATACCCCGGCGGTGATTCATTATAATATCGTAGAGGGAGATCAAATCAAAATCACCTTTGCGCCAAAGGGGTTTGGCAGCGAAAACATGAGCCGGCTTAAAATGCTCAAGCCTTCGGACGGTGTAGACGGCGTGATTGATTTTGTTGTGGAAACAGTAAAACTGGCAGGCCCGAACCCATGCCCGCCGATCGTTGTTGGCGTTGGGATAGGCGGTACCTTTGAAAAAGCCGCCCAAATGGCAAAATTTGCTTTAACCCGTCCGATAGATCAAAAAAATTCTGAGAAATTTTATGCGGAATTAGAAGGAAAAATCCTATCTGTGTTGAATACATTAAATATAGGGCCGCAGGGGTTCGGGGGAAAGACAACCGCGTTTAAGGTGAATATCGAGCATTATCCGACCCATATTGCAGGGCTTCCTGTCGCGGTGAATATCAATTGCCATGTTACCCGCCATGCAGAGCGGATAATATAGATTTTAGCCCGAACTTGGGCAATGGGAAAAGGAGTGTGCAAGTATGAAAATGAAGATTATTGGAAGAAAGACAGAAGTAACCGACGCATTGGAAGAAAGAGTCACCAAAAAAATCGGAAAACTCTCCAAATTCTTTCCCGAGGACACCATTGCAAATGTGACCTTAAAGGTTGAAAAAAACCGTCAAATCGTGGAGGTCACAATTTATTACAACAACATCATCTTCCGGGCAGAGGAAGAAAACCACGATATGTATGCCGCAATCGACAAGGTAGTCGATATCCTGGAACGTCAAATCCGTAAAAACAAGACACGCCTGAAAAACCGGATGCATGATTCCGCGTTTATGATGCCGCAGTTTGACGGAGAAGCGTTTGAGGAAGAAAAGGAATTCAATGTCGTTAAAACCAAACGCATCAGCGTAAAACCGATGAGCGTTGAGGAGGCAATTTTGCAGATGAACCTGCTGGGACATGAATTTTTCCTGTTCATCAACGACGAGGATTCCAATTATACCCTGGTTTATAAGCGGAAAGACGGGAATTACGGGACAATCGAAGTGGAAAATTGATCCGGCAGGATTAAAATAAGATAGAGTGAGGTATCATCCAATGGTTACAATTGAAAAGACAACCCTCCCGGTTTGGGGGAACTGTGTAAAACTATCAAACGGTAATATTGAACTGTACGCAACAATCGATATCGGGCCCCGCCTGATTAAACTCAATACCAAGGGCGGCAAGAACTTTTTCTGTGAGGATACCGAGGTGACGAGTACCTTTTCCAATGAAGCCCATAAAAAAGCGTTCGGCGGAAAAGAATGGCGAATCTTCGGCGGGCACCGGCTATGGGTCAGCCCGGAAAACGATCCGGCGTCCTATTATCCGGACAGCGAACCGGTTGCATGGCAGGAAATACCCAACGGCGTTATCCTGACACCGCCGCCGCAGAGGTTTACCCAGCTTCAAATGGAAATGGAAGTGACAATGTCCGATACGGAAGATTCGATCAAAGTGACGCACCGCGTTACCAATCAGAACGCCTATGCTGTGGAATTTGCACCATGGGCGCTGTCGGTGATGACGCAGGGCGGGCTTGAAATCGTTCCCCAGCCAAAACGTCAGACAGGGCTTTTGGGAAACCGTGTAATAGCGCTGTGGCCTTATTCGGACATGAACGATAAACGTATTTATTGGGGCACAGACTATATTACCCTGCAGCAAATCAAAGAGATTGACCAGCCAATTAAATTCGGTATCAATAACGAGGACGGCTGGGCAGCTTATTTTGCAAATAACGATTTGTTTATCAAGACCTTTCAGCATGACCTGAACGCTGATTATCCGGACGGAGGTATGTCGTATGAAACCTATACCTGCCCGCTCATGCTGGAAATGGAAAGCATCGGCGAGCTGAAAAAGGTGCAGCCGGGCGAAACAGTATCGCATGATGAGGTGTGGTACCTCTTTAAGGACGTTGCGGAACCAGAACACACAGAAGAAGCGGTACATAAAATACTGGATCCGATTATTGCGAAATGCAAGTAGAAAGCAGGCGGCCCAATGGCCGCCTTGCTCTTTGTCCTGATTTATGGTAAACTATCTGTATATAGTTAAATTAACTTAAAATAACCTATGCGCAGATGTGACCAAGGGGTCAGACCCTCCCACGCCTCACGAGAAGGCGGGTTCCATTTCAGACTTTCAGCGGGGGTCATAATTCCCCGCTGAAAGTCTGAGGAGCTAACGTTCTGCTACGCAGGTTGCAATCTGTCGCAAGCTCTGCTATTTGCAAGCAAAGCAGAGCTTGCTCCGATTTAAATAATATCATTGGCTAAATGGAGTGATACGATGTTTGAAACAGAGCTGCATCAGGTAAAGGAAAAGTGCCCGCTGGTACACAGCATTACGAATTATGTCACGGTAAACAGCTGTGCCAATGCGATTTTGGCCGTTGGAGGTTCGCCTATCATGGCGGACGATATCGATGAAGTTTCAGAAATTACGTCAGTTTGCAGCGCGCTTGTTATCAATATTGGGACGTTAAACAGGCGGACGGTGGATTCTATGATAAAAGCCGGAAAAACTGCAAATACTTTATCTATACCGGTTATTCTCGACCCGGTCGGCGCAGGAGCCTCCCGTTTGCGGACGGAAACTGTTTTCAGATTATTGGAGGAGATTCGCATTTGTGCTGTTCGGGGCAATATTTCTGAAATCATGATGCTGGCAAACGGAAGCGGCTCAACAAAAGGTGTGGACGCAGATGCAGCCGACGCTGAAATATTATCTGATGTCAGCCGGATTGTACCGTTCGCAAAAGAATTAAGCCGGGAAATAAACGCGGTTGTTGCGATAACCGGGAAAACCGATGTAATCGCCAATGAGGAAATGGCATACCTCATTTCCAACGGAAATCCGCTGATGAGTAAAATCACCGGAACCGGCTGTATGCTTTCGGGGATCTGCGGCGCTTTTGTCGGAGCGAACGCGCAAAATCCTCTCGACGCTGTTGGTGCGGCGGTTGGATGCATGGGCCTTGCAGGAGAACTGGCATACCATGAGGGTATCGGTACGATGACTTACCATGCCGGCATCATTGACCAGCTGAGCCTGATGGATAAAGAAAGGCTGAATGGGGGACTGAAACTTGAAATTCGATAGAGAAAGTATGCTGCTTTACGCTGTGACCGACCGTACATGGCTAAATGGCAGAACGCTGCCGGAACTGGTAGAACAGGCTATTTTGGGCGGTACGACATTCGTCCAGCTAAGGGAAAAGAATGTGACGGATACCGAATTTTTATCCATTGCAGAACAGGTAAAAAAAGTAACCGACCAATACCACGTACCGTTTATTATCAACGATAATATAGAAGTTGCATTAAAGGCGGATGCGGACGGCGTGCATGTGGGACAGAAGGATATGGAGGCCGGCAATGTCAGGGAACTGATTGGAAAGGATAAAATCCTTGGTGTGTCGGCTCAAACAGTTGAGCAGGCGCTGGCGGCTGAACGCAGCGGTGCGGACTATCTTGGCGTTGGGGCCGTATTTTCAACCGCAACAAAACAGGACGCACAGAATGTAGGTATTTCGGTATTAAAGGAAATATGCAGAGCAGTTTCTATTCCGGTTGTCGCCATAGGCGGAATCAACGCATATAATATCAAAGAACTAAAGGGAAGCGGTATTGCCGGGGCAGCTGTAGTTTCAGCGCTGTTTGCGCAAAACGATATCAAAGCCGCCGCGGAAAACCTGTCGTTTTTACTCAGAGAGGCGGCCGCGCAGAAATAGAGAGTAAAAAAGCAGGCGAAACAAATCAGCTGCCCATACGCTTTTTAACGAATCTGAATTGTAAATAGCAGAACTCCCTTATACGCCCTATCAGCCCACGGCGCGCGTATTAAAATAGTTCTTAAGTGGGCAGAAAGGCTATGGGAATTGATATGAAATACAAAGGTATGATATTTGACCTGGACGGAACATTAGTCGATTCAATGGGCGTCTGGGGCGATGTGGATATTAAGATTTTAACCAAATACGGCGTGACACCGCCCGATAATTTGGCTCAGTTGTTAAAGCCAATGAGCTTTATGCAGTCGACCGACTACTTTATCAATGTGCTGGGCGTTAAAGCGGAGCCGGACGAACTGTTAAAAGAAATGTATGAAGTCGTGATTGAAGATTATCTGTACCACATTCCGGCAAAGGCAGATGCGTATGAGTTTGTCAAACGGCAGCATAAAGCCGGCGTAAAGTTATGTGTTGCGACAGCAACGAATATCGATTTGGCGGAAGGATGTTTAAAGCGGCTGGGTATGTTTGAATGTCTTGATTTTATCGTGACCTGCGACCAGTTAGCGACCGGAAAGGACCGTCCGGACATTTACCATTACTGTGCGAAAGAGTTCCGCTTAAAACCTGAAGAAATCATGGTATTTGAAGATGCAGTCCATAGTGCAAAAACAGCGAAGGACGCTGGATATTGCGTTGTTGGCATTTATGAAAAGCTGGCTGAGGGTGATATGCCGGCACTGATGAAAATATGTGATTATTTTATCCGAAATTATGCGGAACTGGATAACGTTTTACAGTAGGAGGAAGCGAATGAAAAAGTGTTTGACGATTGCCGGTTCGGATTGCAGCGGAGGGGCCGGGATCCAGGCGGATTTAAAGACTTTTGCGGCGCATGGCGTCTATGGCATGAGCGTCATTACAGCTGTTACGGTACAGAATACATTAGGAGTGGCAGCGGTCCATGATATACCGGAAAATATCATAAGCGGCCAGCTGGACGCGGTTTTCAGCGATATTGTCCCAGACGCGGTGAAAATCGGGATGGTGTCCAAAATGGAAACCATCCGGACAATTGCTCAAAAGCTAAAACAGTACCAGCCGAAGCATGTTGTTTATGACCCTGTTATGGTGTCGACCAGCGGACATAGCCTGCTGGCGCCGGACTGCGTGCAGGCGGTAATGGAATATTTGATTCCGAGGGCTGGCGTTATTACACCGAATATCCCTGAAGCGGAAGTGTTGAGCGGAATGGAGATTACCTCGAAGGAGGAAATGGTGAAAGCCGCTGAATATATTTCAAAAAAGCATTGCCGCAATATTCTGATAAAAGGCGGGCATTTTGCGCAGGATGCGGATGATTTGCTCTTTTCGGAGGGAGAGATTTTTTGGTTTGCCGGCAAACGGATCGAAACAAAAAATACCCATGGGACAGGCTGTACCCTGAGTTCCGCGATCGCGTCTAATTTAGCCAAAGGGGATTCACTTAATAAAGCGGTAGAGCGGGCAAAGAGGTATATTACACGTGCGATCGAAAGCGGGCTCGAAATAGGCCATGGGAATGGCCCGGTAGACCATAGCGTAAGTGCGGATTAATTCAAAAAAAGACTTGTCAAGGAATCCACAATGCAGTATAATATGATATTGTATTGCGGATTTTATTGCGTTAGTAAGAATCTTATAACCAAGTCGCAGATGTCCCCCGCCTCGCGAGAAGGCGGGTTCCATATCAGACTTTCAGCGGGGGTTA
>ERZ773194.3762-NODE-3762-length-12688-cov-3.369904_pt1 | contig 12688 bp, 9 predicted proteins | sample MGYA00511240_ERZ773194 | MGnify/ENA primary metagenome ERZ773194 (study PRJEB29015, sample SAMEA2737774) | human gut metagenome | biome: human gut; feature: human-associated habitat; material: faeces | place: China | collected 2012 ... | reverse complement strand
AAGGCTCAGCTTCGACCTTTGGTCTCGCTTTGCTAAGAGTTCAGTGTTTAGGAAGTTTTTGTGCTTGACGCACAAAAACTCTTAATGGAATCTTGTTATAACCGCTCTTGCGGTAGACTGGAGGTAAATTATGTTTGAATATTGGGCAAGTGCATTTAACTCAACTTACCTGTTATTTTTTATTCCGGCGATCATCCTGTCTCTTTACGCCCAGATGAAGGTGAACAGCACCTATCATAAATTTGAACAGGTAAAATCACGTCGGGGTGTTACAGCCGCGCAGGTTGCGCGTGCTATTTTGGATAAGCATGGATTATATGACGTTAGCGTTGGGATGATTCCGGGCAAGCTGACCGATCACTATAATCCCCAGACAAAGCAGCTCAATCTGTCCCAGGCAACCTTTCAGAGCACTTCTGTTGCAGCGATCGGCGTTGCGGCACACGAGGCGGGCCATGCAGTACAGCATGCCGAGGGGTATGTTCCTTTAAAGCTGCGTTCCTTCTTTGTGCCCATTGCCAGTATTGGATCGAATATGGCGATACCGCTGGTTATATTGGGCCTGATTTTTTCCAGCATGTCTTTTTTGATTGACGTGGGTATCATTCTGTTTTCGGTTGTAGTAGCGTTTTATATCATCACTCTGCCGGTAGAATTTAACGCTAGTTCCCGCGCGATCGAGGTGCTGGACGCCGGCGCATTTTTAGACGCGGATGAAATAAGCGGTGCAAAAAAGGTACTCTCCGCGGCGGCGCTGACCTATCTTGCGGCAGCGGCGGTTGCTCTTGCCAACCTGATTCGGCTGCTGGCGCTGAGGCGGGATGATTAAGCGGGCGGAAAATGCGCGGGAGCTCGCGCTTTTCACGCTTGAGAAAATGGAAAAGGATGCCTCTTACAGTAACCTTGCCTTTAAGGAGCAGGCGGCGCGAAGTTCTTTGCCCAAGGTGGAAATTGCATTGGCGGCCAATATCGTTTATGGCGTGACGGCGCACCGTATAACAATTGATGCAGTATTAAAACCGTTTTTAAAAGGAAAAACAGCGCCGGTTGTCATGCGGATTTTACGCTGCGGCGTCTACCAGATTTTGTACCTTGACCGCGTTCCGAACAGCGCTGCCTGCAATGAAAGCGTGAAGCTTGCAGGAAAATACGCGAAATCTGCCAAAGGGTTTGTCAACGCCGTCCTGCGCAATGTGATTCGGAGCGGCGGCAGCATAGAGTATCCCGAAGAGCGGAACCGATATCTGTCGGTTCAATATTCTTATCCGGTCTGGCTGGTCGATTTTTGGCTTGAGCAGTACGGGGATGAATTCTGCGAACAGCTGCTAAAAGGAATGAACTGCGGGGTTCCGGTCACGCTTTTGGCCAATACCCTGAAAGGGTCGAAGGGAGAACTTATCGAACAACTGAAAAAGGAAGGCGTTGGGGTTGAGGAATACGGCTCTTTGCTCTCTGTGGGAGCTTTTGATATCGAGCATTCTGAAAGCTTTCGGAAAGGCCTGTTTCAGGTGATCGGCATACCTTCTGTATCGGCTGTCAGTATGTCAGGCGTAAAGCCAGGCGACAGGGTTCTTGACCTCTGCGCGGCGCCGGGCGGCAAAACATCTGCTGCCGCAATTATGATGCAGGACAGGGGTGAAATTGTAAGCTGCGACCTGCATGAACACCGCCGGAGGCTGATTGAAAACAACTGTGCCCGGCTGGGACTTTCCTGTGTGAAAACCAAAACCATGGACGGGACGGTTTTTGTAAAAGAGTTCATGGAACAATTTGATGTTGTTTTGCTGGACGTGCCTTGTTCCGGGCTGGGCGTTATCAATAAAAAGCCGGATTTGAAATACAGCCGGCCGGACTTTGAGGCCCTGTATGATGTACAGGGAAAACTGCTCGCAAACGCGGTACAGTATGTCAAGCCGGGCGGTACGCTGCTGTATTCCACCTGTACGCTGAACCGGGCGGAAAACGAGAATAGGGCGGACACGGCCCTCCGGTTTGGATTCACAATTGTGCAGAGAAAAACATTCTTTCCGCATATTGATGGCACGGAAGGCTTTTTTGTCTGTCAAATGAAAAAGGGGATTTGTAATGGAGCAGAAAATTCTGGCTGATTATTCGTATGAAGAATTGGAATCTCTTCTAACTGGGGCAGGATTTCCAAAATTTCGGGCAGGGCAGGTTTTTTCCTGGCTTGCAAAAGGTGTTGACCTTTTTTCGGAACAGACAAATTTACCTAAAATGCTTTTGGAATATTTACAAAACGAGCATTTTTCCGCTTTTGGCGCAAGAATTTTAAAAGAATATCAATCTTCCATTGACGAAACACGTAAGTTTCTGTTAAAATTAGAAGATGGGAATTGTATTGAATCGGTGCTGATGAAATATGAGCATGGAAATACTGTCTGTATTTCTTCTCAGGTCGGCTGTCGGATGGGCTGCGCGTTCTGCGCGTCAACCCGCGGGGGACTGGTGCGGAATTTATCAGCCGGTGAAATTTTCGCACAGGTGGCGCTTGTCAACCGCGCGGGCGGAACTATTTCCAATATTGTCATTATGGGAATTGGAGAGCCACTGGACAACTATGACAATATCGTAAAATTTCTGCACCTGGTCAATGACAGCCGGGGAATCAATATCGGCGCCCGACATATTTCCCTGTCCACCTGCGGCCTGGTTGATCAAATTGATCAGCTTCGGCAGGAAAATTTGGGGATTACCCTGTGCATTTCCCTGCATGCGCCCAATGACCAGCTCCGGAAAAAAATCATGCCGGTTGCAAACCGTTATCAAATCGCGGATATCATCGGCGCCTGCAAACGGTATTTCGATACCACCGGCCGCCGGATTATTTTTGAATATTCCCTGATCGACGGTGTCAACGATACTGACGAGGCGGCAATCGAGTTATCGAACCTGCTGCGCGGTATGTGCGCGCATATCAATTTGATCGGTATGAACCAGATTGAAGAGAGTGAGTTTCGGCGAAGCCGTAATATTGAACGGTTTTTGAACATATTATTGAAAAAGGGCCTGTCTGCCACTGTACGCCGTGAGCTTGGACGGGATATTTCCGGCTCCTGCGGCCAGCTGAGAGCCCGGCAAACTTCTATGGAACCGCACTGAGTTTGTTTTCGTCCAATGAAATAAAAACAGTATCTGGAGGAAACTGATGAAATCTGCTTATCTTTCACATAAAGGCAATGTCCGCGAACTCAATGAAGACAGCGTCTATGCCGGTGAGCTTGCAGATAAGGCTTTTTTAGCTCTTGTCGCGGACGGTATGGGCGGATACAATGCAGGTGAAATTGCTTCCCGTATGGCGGTTGACGAGGTCAGGCAATGCCTTCCTTCCCTGGACGGAAAAGGTCTTGCGGAAGGTTTCCGGCAGGCAAACCAAAAAATATTTGATTTGGCGGTCAGCAAGCCGGAATACCGGAATATGGGCACTACCCTGGCCGGCTGCATTATCAAGGAAAATATGCTCTATGCCGCAAACGTCGGCGACAGCAGAATTTACCTGATTTGCGGAAAGAAGATTCGTCAGATTACAGTCGATCATTCCTATGTTCAGGAATTAGTCGATATGGGACATATCACCAAGGACGAAGCGGCCGGGCATCCGAATAAAAATATCATTACCAGGGCGATCGGTACCGACCGGTCGGTGGAGGTAGATACCTTTGCTTATAAAGTAAAGGGCGGAGATATGGTGATTTTGTGCAGTGACGGGCTGTCCAATTATCTGGACGAAACCGAACTGCTGGCTGTTGCACAAAAATACAAAAAACCCGAAACCTGCGCCCGGCACATGCTTGATGCTGCGCTGGAGCGGGGCGGCTGTGATAATATATCTGTGATTGTTTTAAAGCTTTAAACGAAGTAGTACGAAAAAATAAATTTCTGGTCCCGCTTGGGGGTCATTGAAAATGGGGGACGGTACTATGAGCGATATGACAGGGAAAATTTTAGGAAACCGCTATGAAATTCTGAAAAAAATCGGCACCGGCGGTATGGCGGATGTGTATCTTGCAAGATGTAATCTGCTCAACCGCAATGTTGCAATTAAAGTTCTTAAAAGCGAATTCAGTTCGGATGAGGAATTCATCAAAAAGTTCAACATTGAATCCCAGGCTGCTGCCAGCCTGTCTCATCCCAATATCGTATCGATTTATGATGTCGGACATGAAGGGGATATCCATTATATCGTAATGGAATATCTGGAAGGGATTACCCTGAAAAAATATATTGAGCAGAATAAGCTGCTGCCCTGGCGGGAGGTTCTGAATTTTTCCATTCAGATTTGTTCCGCTATTGAGTGTGCCCACAAAAATAATATTGTGCACCGGGATATCAAGCCGCAGAATATTATGTTTACTTCTGACGGCATTTTGAAGGTAACTGATTTTGGTATCGCTCATCGGATAAACGGCGATATGACAATGAAAAAGAATGAAACCATGGGCTCGGTTCATTATATCGCACCCGAACAGGCAAAAGGTTCCTATGTGGATGAACGCACCGATGTTTATTCCATTGGCGTTGTCATGTACGAGATGATGACCGGGAAAACGCCGTTTGATTCAGATAACGCTGTATCTATTGCCATCATGCACATGCAGAAGGACCCGGTTCCGCCGCGGGAAATCAATATCACTATCCCAATGAGCATGGAAGCTGTTTGCTTAAAGGCAATCGCCAAAGAGCCTGCTAACCGTTATCAGAGTGTGACAGAAATGCTGCAGGCCCTGAACGATATCCGTGACGGTGAGCCGGATATTCCATCTAAGCCGGAAAATGCAGTTTTAGCTGATACACAGGCAACCCGGGTGATTAATACCAAGGATATCAAAGAGCAGGCGTCCGAAATTGAACCGCCGGCGGAAGAAAAAAAAGAACTGGATGAACTGGACGCGCTCAAAGCGCTTGACGATATTGAGGACGAGGAAGAAAAAGAGCCGGAAGTGGTGGATGAGGCCACCAAGAAAAAACGGAAAAAACAGGAAAAAATTGCATTGATTTCTGCTATTGCTGCTTCCCTCGTGATTGTTTCTATCTTTACGGTATTTATGATTAACCTCCTTGATCCGTCCCTGCTGTCCGGATTATTTAAGTCGAATAAAGTTGAAGTGCCAGACCTGGTCGGCAAGGTATACACCGAAGTGGTTGCTGAATATGAAAATAACGAGGATTATAAGATTGAACTGGAAGAAGAAGTATATGACGAAACAGTAGAAGAAGGCAAAATTATTTCTCAGGACCCTAAGGCAAAAACGAAGAAAAAGAAACCGGTTACCATTAAAGTGAAGGTCTCCCTTGGGCAAGATACCGGGGAAATGCCTGATTTCGTCGATAAATCAGAATCGGTTGCAACCGCATTCTTTGATAAAAACAATATTACCTATGAAGTTACAAAAGAGTATTCGGATGATGTACCCGAAGGATATATTATAAAAACGACTCCAAAGGCCGGAGAGAAGATTGATAAGGACGATACAGTTACAATCGTTGTCAGCCGCGGCTCAGAAGACAAAAAGGCAGTTGTGCCCAACCTGATTGGGCTTTCTGAGAGTGAAGCAAAATCGAAAGTCCAGCAGAGAAATCTGACTTGGGGCGACGTAAAATATGTGGAATCCGATAAAGCCAAAGGAACTGTCGTGAGTCAGTCAATCGGTGCAGATAGTTCAGTTGCGGAAAAGACGAAAATTGACGTGACGATTTCAGACGGCAGTCTGAGAGAAACGCCGACTCCCACGCCGACTCAGAAGCCTACCGAAAAGCCTCAGACAACACCGGAACCGGAACAGCCAAAGGTATCACAAAATATTACGCTGAATCTTCCCGGTGACAGGGATTCGGTACGCGTTACGCTGGTAATTGACGGAGCGGTCGTTCACGATAAGACCTATGATACCTCGGAAGGCACAGTTGCCATTAAGCTTACCTCCAGCGGCAAAAAGACGGTACAGGTCAAATACGACGGTGTTTTAGTTGATACCAGGGAAATTAATTTTGTATAATGGGAGGCGGGCCGGTTTTCGGCCCGCCAAACTAAATTTTAAAGATGAAAGTGCGGAGTTATGGTTGAAAAAGGCGTTATTATAAAAGGGATCGGCGGGTTTTATTATATCCGTACCGAAAGCGGCAAACTAATTGAATCAAAAGCAAAGGGGATTTTCCGTAAATGGAAAATCACGCCTTTGGTCGGAGATACAGTTGATATATCTTACGACGGTGAGGGAGAAAACGGCAGCGTCTCCAAAATTTATGACAGGAGCAATGAGCTGGTACGCCCGGCGGTAGCAAACGTCACCCAGCTTGTATTGGTTTGTGCGGCGGCTTCCCCTGCCCCTTCTTTTTCAGTCATTGACAAAATGCTGGTCGCAGCTGAAATCCGGCAGATACCGGCTTTGGTCTGTATCAATAAATGTGATTTGGACGATGCGGAAAAAATTTATGAGGTATACCGGCTTGCGGGATATCCGGCACTTATCACAAACGCTTTGACCGGCGAGGGAGTTTCGGAGCTTTTAGAATATTTAAAGGATCATATCACGGTATTTGCCGGAAGCTCCGGGGTGGGAAAATCCAGCTTGCTCAACGCGATTTCTTCTGATTTTGCGTTGGAAACCGGACATGTCAGCCGTAAAATCGAACGGGGCCGCCATACCACCCGGCACAGCGAACTAATGGTGCTGGAAAACGGCGGTTTCGTGATTGATACGCCGGGATTCGGATCTTTTGAAACCGAACGAATGAAAAAAGAAGAGCTGCAGTATTATTTCCGCGAGTTTGTTCCCTTTTTAGAGCAATGCAGATTTCGGGGCTGTTATCATTACAATGAACCGGACTGTGCTGTACGGCAGGCGGTACAAGCGGGCAAAATTCCGCAGAGCCGGTATGACAGCTATCGGGAAATGTTTGAAACGGTGAAGAATATCAAAGAATGGGAACTGTAATTCCCGTTTGAAAGGCAGGAAAAAACAATGATAAAAATTGCGCCCTCTATTTTGACAGCTGATTTTGGCAAATTGTCAGAGGAAGTCCGCCAGCTGGAACAATTCGATAATACCATACTGCATTTAGATGTAATGGACGGAAATTTTGTGCCCAATATTTCGTTTGGTATTCCTCTGATAGAAAGCCTCAGAAAACAGTCGAAGCTGTTTTTTGACGTGCATTTGATGATCGAACGGCCGGAACATCTGATTGAAGCGTTTGCAAAGGCCGGCGCAGACGGTATCACTGTCCATGTCGAGAGTACGCCCCATGTACACCGCTGCCTGCAGATGATTCATAGCTGCGGCTGTAAAGCGGCTGCTGCCCTCAATCCGTCCACCCCCCTGTGTACGCTGAACCATATTTTGGACGATTTGTCCATGGTACTTTTAATGAGCGTCAATCCAGGCTATGGCGGGCAGAAGTATATTGAAAGTACGACTGAAAAAATCAAAGATTTAAAAAAGATGATTGGAACCAGAGATATTCATATCCAGGTAGACGGCGGTATCAAGGCGGACAACATTAAGAAGGTTGTGGACGCAGGGGCTGATATCCTGGTCTGTGGCAGTGCAGTCTATGATGGTGTTTCGGCATCCGACAACATCAAAAAGCTCAATGAAAGGATTCTTTTGTGAAGCGGGCGGTCATTATTGCCGGCGGAAACGTCTGCCGGGAGGATTTTGAACAGATTCAGCCGGGGGATTTTGTCATTTGCGCGGACGGCGGACTGGACCATGCAGAAGCTTTTGGTATCGTACCGGATATTGTTTTAGGTGATTTTGATTCGGTTAAAACGAAAATCGGCGGGTACCGGACGGAACGGTTTCCGGCGGAGAAGGATCAGACTGACGGCGAGCTGTGCGTGGATTATGCTCTCACGCATGGATTTTGGGATATTACGATTTTAGGCGGTTTTGGGACAAGGCTGGACCATTCTATGGGAAACCTGTTCCTGCTGTGTTATATCTTAGAGCGCGGCGGCAAAGGGCGGCTTGTCTGCGGAAAGAACACCGCCATTGTTACAAGAAAAGCTATTACCCTTTCGAAAGAGGCAAAATACATTTCTTTACTGCCGTTGACGCCGGAAGTTACCGGTGTTGAGACCGAAGGGCTGCTGTATCCCCTGCGGAAGGAAACATTAAAATTTGGACAGACGCGCGGAATTTCCAATGAATTTTTAAAAGAAGAGTGTAAAATATGTTTTCAGGATGGACTCCTTTTGATAATTTTATCTGACGAGTAACACATAATAACTCACTTTCATACAATGGGGTAAAGACTTGGAAAGTGAGTTTTGTTTATGTGGAAAAACAGGTGCGGATGCGGCAACAAGTTTACCAGAAAATTAGGTTGTGGGTTAATTGCGTTCGGCGCACTGATGCTGATTGCGTTTATCCTGCCGGCATGGTTTGTTGTATTTATTGAGTGCCTGGTCATTATTTGCGTCGGGTTTTTGCTATTACGCTGAGTGATTCGGCGGAGCTGCCAAAAATTTTTATCAGATGGAGGTTGAAATGAAAATCGTCGTTGTGAAACCACCGAAATTCATAGGAAAAATTCTGAAATCTATCTTTAAATTAAATCAGGCTTGAATGCCTGGACACACACTTTGCGTACGGGAGGTTTTCCGTACGTTTTTTTTGTGATTTCATATGTTTTTCAGCGAGATTATAACAAGAATATATTGAAAAATTTTTTCTATAACAGCGTTTCAACCTCGCGGTACAGAGGATATATATATTAACTGAGCACTGCTCAAAAAATATGACCGGTTATGAATGGAGTGAACATTTCAGCGAGGTTATAAATATCCATTTACTGCATATACTATGACAAAATAAATACAAGGAGGCAGAACAATGGATCGAAAAATGAAAGTAGCGCAGTATGGCTGCGGTAAGATGTCGGTGTATACAATGCGGTATGTGATGGAGAAGGGCGCTGAAATTGTTGCAGCGTTTGATGTTAATCCTGATATTGTCGGAAAAGATATCGGGGATGTCTTTTCCTGCGACAAGGTCGGTGTGACTGTCCGCGATGCGTCTGAAGCAAAGGACGTTTTATCAGCTGTCAAGCCGGATATTTGTATTGTAACCACCATGAGCCTGATGAAGGATTTAAAGGATATTTTATTGCTTTGTGCACAGCTTGGAATCAATGCGATCACAACCTGTGAGGAAGCGTTTTATCCTTGGAATTCGTCGCCGAAGCTGACCGGGGAAATCGACAGGATTGCCAAAGAAAATTACTGTACGATTTGCGGGTCCGGATACCAGGATGTTTTTTGGGGGAATCTGATAACCGCTATCTGCGGTGCAACCGGTAAAATTACAAAAATCAAAGGTAAATCAAGCTACAACGTTGAGGATTACGGTATCGCGCTGGCACAGGTTCATGGTGCCGGTCTGGACCTCGACAGCTTTGAAAAGGAGATTGCGTCGGCTGATAATATTTCCATGGAGGAAAGACAGAAAATGATTGAAAAGGGCGAATTTTTGCCTTCTTATATGTGGAATGTCAATGGCTGGATTTGTTCCCAGCTGGGCTTAACCGTTAAAAGTCAAGTACAGAAATGTATCCCGCAAACCTATCATGAGGCACTGCATTCCGACACTCTGAATATGGATATCCCAGCCGGCAATGCTACTGGAATGTCAGCTATGGTTATCACCGAAACCGAGGAGGGCATTACCGTTGAAACAGAATGTATCGGTAAAGTGTATGCACCGGAAGAATTTGACGAAAACGACTGGACGGTATTGGGAGAACCCGATACCCGCATTGTAGTCAGCCGGCCTTCGACGGTAGAACTGACCTGCGCGACAGTTGTAAACCGGCTGCCCGATGTCATCAATGCAGAACCTGGATTTACCACAACTGAAAAAATGCCCGCGAACCGGTATAAGGTAAAACCGTTAAATGAATATGTAAACAGATAAATCAAACAGAGCCGCATAAAACGGCTCTTTTTTGTGTCTTTACTTTCAATGTCATCTTTATTGCAAATTTTAAAAATTGGGTGTTTTTTGGCCTGTAAAATGCAAGATTAGGCTAAATATTATTGTCGTTTGACCGTGTATAATAGATTCGTACATGAAAATACACAATATAAAAAGGAGGAATTGATGTATGGTAAGTTACAGTAAAAAGACAGGGATGAAAAACATCTCGGTTCTGGTATTATTTATGTTGCTGTTCAGCATAATAACCGGGGCGCTGCCGGTATCAGCTGAGGACGCGGCATCGGCAAATGGTACAGTACAGGCAGATCGGTCTATCCTGTACGCAATTTCAAAGGACAATATTACAACAAATCTGTCAGATGGGATTAGTAATGACTGGGCTCAGGCCAGAACCAGCGTTGTATTTAACCAGGAAGCAGGTACGTTTATCGGAAACACCCGGTTTTATACCATGGCGCCGGCTGAGGATAATCCTACTATTACCGCCTATATAAATGTAAATACGGCTGGTACATATGAAATTAAAATGGGATACAAGCATCAGCAGACACCGAATGTTTCAGTAAGCATAAACGGCGAGGCGGCAACGGCTGTATCGACAATAGCCACTTCTGCTGACAGCAATGGAGACTATTGGGATGTTGCAGGTACTTTTGAGTTGAAAGAGGGAAGCAATACAATTGCGCTAACCAAGACTGCTGAGGATGAAGCGACTAATAATCTGCGGATGGACAGCTTTCTTCTGATTCCGAAATCGCAGGAAACAGTTACACCCTCTCCGGCTGAGGGGACGGTACAGGCCGATAACGCCATTTTATACAGTATAGGGCTCAAAAATGTGACAACCAATATTGCCGGTGGATTTACTGATAACTGGGAACTTTCCCGTACCAGTGTTGTATATAACCAAGAAGCAGGTACGTTTATTGGAACAACTCGGTTTTATACACAGGCAACTGCACCCGAAAATCCGTCCATAACCGCCCATATCAAGGTGGAGACCGCTGGGAATTATATTGTAGAAATGGGCTATAAGCATGCACAGGAGCCTGAAATCGGTGTAAAAGTAAACGGCGGGCCTGTCATTATGCCTTCTGTCAGCACGACGGCTGACGATAAAGGGGAATTCTGGGACCGCGCAGGCGTCTTTGCCATGAACGAGGGTGCAAACACAATTGAAGTGATTAAGTTTGGGCCTGGAAACCTGAGGATGGATTCTTTCCGCCTGACAGCTACCGACGAGGAGCCAACCGAACCGGAAGCGTCCCCGGAGCCGTCAACCGATTTGATTTACGATGACGGCGATAAAGATGTTTTCGAAATCAAAAATATTCCGGATATTTTGGATGAGGAACAGGGATTTGGTACGAGTGACAGCAGTACAGGAGCTTTTGGAAACGCACATACCTATTGTAATGTTGATAACAGCTATGCCCTTTATACGTTAAAGGATGCGCCGGCAGGCGTTTATGAAGCGTACTACTTCCTGCCTCTGGTACATTCCAATAATACAGATAAAATGTATATCGAGGTAACTGATTCCAATGGAAAAACCTCGAAACACTATTATGACATCCTGGAAGGCGCGGGTAAATCCGGAGAAAACGCAGCTGGTGACCTGCGGTCCAATATGTATATCAAGCTGGGGGATGATTTCGTCTTTAATTCTTCCAAGCCAGGAACGGTTAAGGTCGGAAAGGACGTATCCATGGGCAATTATCGCGCAGACCATATCAAATTGGTGAAATTATCGGATATTGCCGTAAAACCTTTTGCCAGAAACCTGACAATTACAGGTCTGTTAAAGCCCGGCGAAAAGCTGACTGCCGACTATGAATATGTGCAGGAAAATGGATATGAAGAAAAGGATAGTGTAGTAAAATGGTACCGCGGAAAAAGTGCGGACGGTACTGAGTGGACTGAAATTGGTCAGGGACTGGAATATACTCTGACAGACTCTGACGTGGGCCACTATATTAAATTTGAAGTAACGCCGAAATGCGACAGCACTGAACTTAATACCGGAGATACTGTAAATATCGTGACAGGCATAATCCCGGCAGGCGATGTGCCCGGAACCGCTTCAAACCTTATCCTAAGCGGCGAGGAAACCTGCTATATGCCGCTTACCGCAAGCTATACCTACAGCGATGAAAATCTTGATCCGGAGGGCGAATCCGTTTACCAGTGGTACCGCATGGATACAAAAGACGGCGCGCGCACAGCAATCAGCGGCGCAAATGGCACCTGTAAAGCGGGTGATCAGCTTTCCTATACGCTGACGCCGGAGGATATCGGCAAGTATATTACAGTCGGTATCAGTGTAAAAAGCTCCACTCTGACTGCACAGGAGGTATTTTCTAACGTTGCGGGTCCTGTTATTGAGATGCAGGAAATTGCGCCGTTGGCACGCATGCAGGCTGTTGTCGGCGCAGGCAGCGGTATTCTGCTTAAGAACGCAATCGTTTGGGGTCTGAGAAGATCCGCATTCTCTAACGAAGCAGGTCTTGGTAGTGCTCCTATTGCTGCTGCCGCTGCCGTTGCTGATGCACCTGCACAGCAGGGTCTTATCTCTATGATGGGTACTTTTATTGACACAATTGTAATCTGTACAATGACAGGACTCACAATTGTTATAACAGGTTCATGGAATATCGGTCTTGAAGGCGTTTCTGTTACAACAAGAGCGTTCCAGATGGGACTTCCTCTTCCGGCACAGTTCTCTTCAT
>ERZ773194.3759-NODE-3759-length-12694-cov-4.599256_pt1 | contig 12694 bp, 6 predicted proteins | sample MGYA00511240_ERZ773194 | MGnify/ENA primary metagenome ERZ773194 (study PRJEB29015, sample SAMEA2737774) | human gut metagenome | biome: human gut; feature: human-associated habitat; material: faeces | place: China | collected 2012 ... | reverse complement strand
AAAAGGGATTCTTGCTGATTATTTAATGCGAAAAGGAAGCGAGGTTGTCAATATGTTATTAGACGAATATGACTATGAGACAGATATCGAAGTGCAGAGAGAAGAGGCAAGAGAGCAGGGGAGAGAAGAAGGTAGAAAGCAAGGACGAGAAGAAGGTAGAAAGCAAGGACGAGAAGAAGGTAGAAAAGCAGAAAGAAGCACTCTTATTCAGAAAAAACTTGAAAAAGGAAAAACGATTTCTCAAATCGCAGATGAGCTTGAAGATACGGAAGAAAATATTGCTTGTCTGATTGAACAGTTCCATCTTCGTATAAATTGATCATAGGTAAATCTATAGAACAGGGGAGAAAATGCATTTTCTCCCCTGTTTGATAATTTTATAAAAACGCAATCCAAGAATGCGTTGAAAAAGGATTTTTTGCAACTGAAAGAAAATCGACAGAAGCTTTATATATGTTGAAAATTGACGAAAATAGTGGATATAAGGGGGTGAGAAAAGTAAAAAAGTGCAAATGGGTAATGATTTATATAAATACATTTATTGAAAATTATTATATAATAAAGTACTTAGTGGTAAATGCAAACATTTTGTACAATTTACCCGTAGAAAAGGAGGAGAAGGAAAAAGATGAAATGGACTAAGAAAATGAAAGGAGCAGGAAAGAAAGCTGCTGTAACTGTTACGGCGCTTGGCATGGTGCTTACAGCATTTCCGCCGATACCGGCGAAAGCTGCGGAAGAGTTTGCCGGGCAGTTGACAAGCGTCGAGTCAGTGGAAAAAGGCAGCAAGGACAATATCGTTGTTGTGAAATTCAATGGTGGCGTTACAGCGCAGCTTACGTTTCTTGAGGATGGGATCTTCAGATATAACGTAGATCCGAGTGGCGAGTTCTCGAAATATGCGACTCCCAAATCGCAAGCTCATGTCGGAAGGATTCAGCAGTATTCAGACGACTCTTCTAACTATTCACATCCAAAGGCTGATATTTCGGATAAAGATGGAAAAATTACGATTAAAAGTGGATCGGTTTCTGTCGAATTCGATAAAGCTACGGCGAAGATGAAAGTTTTAAGTGGCGATAAGGTCGTGATGGAAGAAAAAGAAGCATTGTCCATCTCGAATTCGGCAACAGTGCAGACTCTTAAGAAGAACAATGGAGAGAACTTCTATGGCGGAGGTACGCAGAATGGAAGATTCGTACATACAGGCGAGACGATAAATATTGCTAATGAAAGTAACTGGACAGATGGCGGAGTTGCATCTCCAAATCCATTTTACTACACGACAAGTGGATATGGTGTTTTGAGAAACACATTTGCAGACGGTAAATATGACTTTGGAAAGAGTGAAGGAGATACTGTAACAGCGACTCATAAAGAAAAAGAGTTTGACGCTTATTATTTTGTTTCTGATGGAAAAGACAGCAGTGAAAAAACACAGGAACTTTTGAGTGAGTATTATCATGTAACAGGTAATCCGGTTCTCCTTCCCGAATATGCGTTTTATGAAGGTCACTTGAACGCATACAACCGTGATTCATGGTCAGATACAGAAGGTGGGAAGGGTTGGACAATCAAAGGAAATGAACCTTACACAAGTGCAGGAACGACAAAGTATGAGAGCGGAATGTCTACGGGATATAAACCGAAAGATGGAATGAACATTGAGTCTTTGAACGGCACGAAACCAACAGTAGGCATCGAAAACTATCCAAAAGTAGAAGCTCCTTATAAGTATTCGGCAAGACAGGTGATTGACGATTATTTTACATATGATATGCCAATTGGATATTTTCTCCCAAATGACGGATATGGTGCGGGATACGGTCAGAACGGATATGGCAAGACAGGCGGCGTTGATAATGAAGGAAAAAGCTCTCAGGAACGATTGGCGGCAGTAGCGGCAAACGTACAGAATCTTGCAGACTTTACAAAATATGCAAATGAAAAAGGGGTAGCAACAGGACTTTGGACACAGAGTTATCTGACACCGGATTCTAATCCGAAGACAGAATGGCAGCTTCTTCGTGATTTTAAAAACGAAGTTAAAGTCGGTGGTGTTTCTACATTGAAGACAGATGTTGCATGGGTTGGACATGGATATTCCATGCAGCTTGACGGTGTGAAGACAGCTTACGATATTGCTACAACAGAAGGTAAGGTACGTCCGAACATTATCTCTCTTGACGGATGGGCAGGATCGCAGCGTTACTGTGGTATTTGGACAGGAGACCAGTACGGCGGTGAATGGGAATACATCCGTTTTCACATTCCTACATATATCGGAACTTCTCTTAGCGGTAACCCAAACATAGGAAGTGATATGGATGGTATCTTCGGTGGAAATCAGTTGATTGCTACAAGAGATTATCAGTGGAAATCATTTACACCACTTATGCTTAACATGGACGGTTGGGGAACTTATGCGAAGATGCCATATACGTTTGGAGATCCATATACAGGAATCAACCGTATGTATTTGAAAACAAAAGCACAGCTTCTTCCGTATATTTATACTGGGGCAGCTTCGGCGGCAAACATTGATACAGGCAATGGAGATACAGGACTGCCGCTTATAAGAGCAATGTTCCTTGAATATCCGGACGACAGTTATGCAAGCAGTAAAGAAATGCAGTATCAGTACATGCTTGGATCGAATCTTCTTGTAGCTCCGATTTATAAGAGCACTGCTGCAGATGATAAGGGGAATGATGTAAGAAATAATATTTATCTTCCGGATTCAAAAGAAGTGTGGATTGACTATTTCACAGGTCAGCAGTATCAGGGAGGACAGGTTCTCAACAACTTTGCAGCTCCACTTTGGAAACTTCCTGTATTTGTGAAAAACGGTGCTATTATTCCAATGTGGGAAGAAAATAATACACCGGAGCAGATTAAGAAAGAAAACCGTATCGTCGAATTTTGGCCGGATGGAAAAACATCTTACACGATGTTTGAAGATGACGGAAAATTTGTGGAAAATGATCTGAAAGAAGATGGCGATTATGGAAAAATTACGAAAACTTCTTACGGCGCTCATGTATCTACCAAGTATACATCTGAGGTAAAAGATGGAACAGCAACGCTTACTGCTGAAAAATCAACAGGAAACTACACTGGATACAAGAAAGACAAAAATACAACATTTGTTGTAAATGTATCCAAAGAACCTACAAAAGTTACAGCGAAAAACGGAAGTGATTCATTGACTCTCGATAAAGTGCAGAGCAAAGCAGACTTTGATAAAAAATCGGCTGAAGCAGGTAAAGCAGTCTACTTCTATGATGAATCTCCAGCAATCGAGACATATGCATCGGAAAAAGAAACAGAGATTGCGAACCTTGTAAAAGATGTGAAGAGAACACCGAAACTGTATGTGAAATTTGCACAGGCAGATGCGAAGAGTGTTGCTCAGACATTAGTACTTGAAGGATTTGAAAATGACGGAAAACTTCCGCAGGATAAACTGAATAAGAACCTTACAGTTCCTACTCTGACAGAAAATGAGGAAGCAAAGACACCGACAAGCATCACTCTTGCATGGAATAAAGTAGCTGATGCGACAACTTACGAGCTTCTTGTTGACGGAGTTGTATTCTCTGTAGGAGATGTGGAGACATATACACATACAGATCTCGGATATCACTCAGAGCATAAGTATAAAGTTCGTTCTAGAAATGCAGAAGGATATTCTGAATGGAGCGAAGAGAAGACGTTCCAGTCAGCAGAAGATCCGTGGAAAGATACACCGGCTCCGCAGACAATCACATGGACAGGCGGTCTGTACGGAAATCACAGTGCTGATTTGGCATTTGACAGAACGTTCCAGAAATCTGATGGTGGTTTCCATTCAGATGGAAATGCAATCGGACAGACTCTTACTGTAGATTACGGAAAAGCATATGAAATTGATAAGATTGAGTATTATCCGCGTGATGATGCAGGCAATGGAACTGTTGAGGAAATGAAATTAGAGACAAGTCTCGATGGTGTACATTGGTCAGAGGCAAAAACATACAAATGGGCAGTAAATAAAGATATGAAGTTGATGGATAAGCTGGATTGCGGAGCGCGCTATATCCGGTTTACACCACTTAAAGCGCTCGGTAATTTCTTCTCGGCAAGTGAGATTAAAGTATATAAGAAAGAAAACACAGGGGCGTTTGCTGTCGGAAGTACCAATAAGGCTGAGGCGGTTACGGATGCTGATTATACAAATATGAAAAATTATCTTGGTGTATGTGAAAAAGATAAGTTGTTTGCAGATCAGATCAAGAGCCGTTACGGCGATATTAACATGAACAATATCTATGATGTTTATGATTACGCATTCACAATGTTCCAGTTAGATGGCGGAACGAAGAAGACGGATAGTGTTTCGGGAGAAGCTATGCTTCTTGCAAGCAGCGACAGCGTGAAGAAAGGCGAGACGTTTACAATCGACGTTTACGCGCAGAATGTAGCAGGACTTAATGCATTCGGACAGGTAATTAATTATGATAATAGCAAAGTGCAATATGTTTCTTGTGAAGTATCACCTCTTCTTGCTCAGATGGAAAATCTGACGGCTAATAAAGAGTATGATGACAGAGCATATGTAAACCTTGCATTTGCAAACCGTGGAGACAAAGAACTTTATGCCGGAAGTGACGTGCTTGCTACAATTACAATGAAGGCAAAAGAAAACATCTCTACAACAGATGCGAAAGTGATCGACCTTTCTAAAGTAACATTGATCGGACCGAACTACAGTACGATCGAATCAAAGGTTGATACGAATATTGAAATCCCGGACGTGCCGGCAACAGAGAAGAAGTTTGGACAGTCAGACTTTGATATCACAATGACAAATGAAAAACTTCCGACAGATGATCCGGAAAATCCGAACGTAAATAAACTGATCCAGCAGGCAAATTACAATGGATTGTTTGATGGGAAATTTACTCGTGATTTTGAGTTTAAATGGGACATTCCGGCTAACCAAGTAGATGGAAAACTTCCGGATTACATTATCCTTCCTACAACAATGCACCTTGCATTAAAGAATCCGGAGGCGTTGAACAAAGTAGTCGTATCCAACGCAAATGAAGGAAACGGTTATTTGCACAAAGTATCTGCAAAACTGATCTATACAGATGATACATCATCAGACGAGATCAAGTTTGAAACAAAACAGGAGAAATATACATTTGAATTTGCAGGAGACAAGGCGGTAAAAGAAGTTCAGATTACATTCTTAGATGCAAAATCAACAAGTGATGTGAAGAACATGCTCACACTTGCAGAACTTGAACTGTCAAATCTGTCTAACACACCGGTTACAGGAATCACAGCAGATCCGAACAATGCAAAAGAGATGTATGTCGGAACACTGGCAGACATTAATGCAACAGTTCAGCCGGACAATGCAACAAACAAATTCTTCACAGTAGAAAGTTCCAATCAAGATGTTGTGAAGATCCTTACACTGGCAGATGAGAACGGCCATCCGACCTACAAAGCAAGAGCAATGAAGGAAGGAAAGAGCACGATTACACTGACAGCGGCAGGCAATAAAGATGCGAAAGCAACTTATGAAATTACAGTAAAAGCAGGCGTTGATATCTCAGGCTTAAACGAAGCGCTTGCGAAAGCTCGTACATATCAGGCATCTGCTTACACAGAAGAAAGTTATGGACAGCTTACAGCAGCAGTAAATGCAGCTACAGAATTGCTGAAGGGCGAATATACTAAGAATCAGGTACTTGAAGCACAGATGGCAATTTACGCGGCAATCGACGGACTTACATTCCGTCCACTTGATGAGACAAAACTGCTTGATGCAAAAGCAGAAGGATTCACAGTGACGGCAACAAGTGAATGTGATCCTGATAAACTTGAGGATGGACTTGCAACAAACGTACTTGACGGAAAAGAAGATAATTACTGGCATACAGAGTACAACAAAGATGTATTGCCGCAGAGCCTCAATTTTGATCTCGGCGGACTTTACAACTTGACAGACATTACATTCCTTGCACGTCAGGGAGTAACAAACGGCGATATTCTGAAAGCACAGATCTTTGTAGGAAGCGACAAAGAAGATATGAAATCCGTCGGAACATATGAGTTCGATGAAGAAGGCAATGTTCTTGTAAACAGAGATCAGTATCAGCAGATTGCTTTTGATGCGAAAGATGTAAGATATGTAGAGTTCAAAGTTCTTGAAGCAGGAGCACAGGATAAATTCGCAAGTATGGCAGAGATCCGTTTCTATGGAGAGAAAACGACAGCAGCTCTGAAAGCTCTCTATGACAGCTATGTGGCAGAAAACTTGAATAAAGCAGACTACACAGCAGAATCATGGGCAGTATACGAAGCGAAGATGAATGAAGCGAAAGCTCTCATCGAAGCAAAAGATACAACAAACGCAGCAGCAGGAGAAGCTTTGACAGCATTGCAGACAGCACATGACAGACTTGTGAAACTTAATCCAGATCCGCAGCCGGGCGATGTAGATAAGAGTGGACTGACGACTCTTTATAATCAGTACAAAGACACCAAAGCAGACGGATATACAGCAGAAAGCTGGACAGCATTCAATGAAGCTCTTATGAAAGCACAGAGTGTTCTTGCAAATCCGAATGCAACACAGGATGAAGTAAATGCAGCAAAAGAAGCATTGCAGACAGCTTATGACGGTCTTGTAAAAGACACAACTCCTGATCCGAACCCGAACCCGAATCCGGATGGAAACGGCGGTAGTGGCGGAAACAGCGGAAGCAATGGAAACAGTGGAAACAGTGGAAATAGCGGAAGCAATGGAAGCAACGGAAACGGCGGCAATGCAGCTGTTGTTACAGGTGACAGCGCAAACATCGCAGGATATTTGATGGCGCTTGTGGCAGCGGGCGGAATCGCTGTAGTAACATTCTTTAGAAGAAAAAGAGTGAAATAAAAATATCTGATTCGTAAGATGAAGATTATATGAAACAAAAAAGGCGGTGCGCGTAAGGCACCGTCTTTTTTGTGCGACGAGTTAAAATTCGGGATTGCAGGAGAAGAGATCTTTCCAAACAGGAAGATCGGATTTATGAGAGATGGAGTTTCAAATCTGAAATTCCATCTCTTTTCCGGTTTTGGGATGACGAAATGTTAGCTTGTAAGCGCAGAGATGAAGTTGTCCTGCCTGAAATCGTTTTGTCGAAGATTGTACGGAATTCATATGATCGGTGATTTTTTTGCCATATTTCCGATCGCCTATAAGGGGGTGTCCGAAATGTGCCATTTGCACACGAATCTGATGATGTCTGCCTGTGTCAAGATGGATTTCTACTAAGGCAGAAGATTCATTTTGCAATGGCGGCTGCCTGTGGTTTCGGGACGTGTGTTTTGGCGTGTCAGTCGATTTGGAATCGGTAAATTTTTCGTTTCCGGGCGCGCCGTATGTTTCTATTGTTCTGTAGTGAAGTCTGGCAAGTTTTGCTCCCGGAGTCGTTTTCGTACAGACTGCGGAACTGTTTGTACGGGCATCTTTGACGAGATAGTTTTCAAGAGAGCCTTCCTGCGGTTCGGGAATGCCTGATATTACTGCAAGATAATATTTCCCAAATTCTTGGGAAGTGAGCTGGCGGTTTAGTTCCTTTGCGGCGGCAGGTGTTTTTGCAAAGACGAGAATCCCTTCTACAGGCTGGTCGAGGCGATGAATGATCGCAAGATACGGTTCGCCTGATTTTGCCCGGTGAAATTTACGTGAAGAAAAAAGATGGTTTTTGAGCAGGCTTTCCATGTCGGAAGTTCCGATATGACTGCTCTGAGTCGGCGTTCCTGCGGGTTTATGGCAGACGATGATCTGCTCGTCTTCGTATATAATAAGCGGGGATGCATTTTTTATCATTTGTCTTATTTTCGCTCCTTCGTATTATTGACTTTTCAATGTGTTACGGCTAAACTGATTATCATATAAAAGAATTTTCAGGTCAACCCTTTAAGGAGGAAATTCATGATAAATAATGAGTGGGAAAGATCGTTGGATGAATTGAATCGGACGATTCAGGACGCTATCGATCATCAAAATTACGGACGGTTAAATCAGAATGTGACGGATACGATCGGACGTGCGATGGAAGGACTCTCCAGAGGACTAAGAAACGGAATCCGTTACGGAAGCGATGCGATGAATGCCGCTGCGGATAATTTTGCACAGAGGCAGAGACAAGCGGGAAACACACCGCCGTTTCATAATCAGGGAACAGGATCAGCAGGTGGTTTCACGCAGAATCAGGGAGCGGGCTCAGCAGGCGGATTCACGCAGAATCAGAGGACAGGCTCAGCAGGCGGATTTACACAGAATCAGAGGACAGGCGCAGCGGGCGGACTTACACATAATCAGGGAGCGGGCTCAGCAGGCGGCTTCGCGCAGGATCAAAGAACGGGAACAGCGGGGAATTCCGTGCACAGAGGCGGAATCCTTTATCTGAAGGGAACGGCAATAAAGGTCGGCGGTATCTTCCTCGCGATTACGGGATACCTTGGGATGATCGTTACTCTGATCATCGGTCTGATGCTTCTGTTGGGAAGTTCGGTAACAGGCTGGCAGATGGAGATAAATGTCATGGCGGCTTTGATGGGCGGTTTTTCTGTTGCGTTTGCAGTGATGGGAATTATCGGAACATCGAATGCGTGTACGGTGAGCCGTTTTGGAAAATATGTGAAAATGATCGGAAACAGGGAATATTGTGACGTAAAAGAATTTGCACAGCAGAGCGGACGTTCTGTGAAAGCAGTTGTGAAAGATTTGAAAAAGATGATTAAAAAAGGCTGGTTTCGGCAAGGTCATCTTGATGAGCAGGAAACATGTCTTATGACGAGCAACGAAGCTTATCGCCAATACACGGCGCTTATGGAAAGAACGCGTCGGGAAAAACAGGAAAAAGAAGAGCGGGCAGCGAAGGAACAGGAAGAGTTTTCCAGACTTTCTCCGGAAGTCCAGAAGATCATCGAAGCAGGCGACGAATATGTGAGGGCGATCAAAGCGGCGAATGACGCAATACCCGGAGAAGAAATTTCGGAGAAAATCGCCCGTATGGAAATGCTTGTAGACAGGATATTTGACCGGGTCGAGCAGAAACCCGATACGGTCAGTGATATCCGAAAATTAATGGATTATTATCTTCCGATGACGATGAAACTGCTGCAGGCGTATGAAGATTTGGATGCACAGCCTGTACAGGGAGAAAATATTATTTCTTCCAAAATAGAGATCGAAAAGACGATTGACACTCTTAATGTGGCGTTTGAAAAGTTGTTGGACGATCTTTTTCAGGATACGGCGTGGGACGTGTCGTCGGATATATCGGTTCTGAATACGATGCTGGCACAGGAAGGACTTACGGAAGACGAGATCAGAAAGTAAAAGCGCGCAGCGAGTGGAGAAGATAAGATAGAAAAGATGTTCGCAGCGAGTAAAGAAGATAAAATAGAAGCTCGGGGAATGATGAGTGAAGATAAGTAAGATAGGGCTGAAGAAAGAAATGGAAAAGGAGATTAAAGAAATGGGAACAGAATTTAAGGACTTAGACACCACTCCGACATTGACGTTAGATCCGTTTCAGGCGGCGGATAAAAAGGAAACTCCGGCCGTGCAGCAGGTAGAAGAACCGGTGCTGGACGACAGCGTTTTGACAGAAGAAGAGCGTCAGACGGTCGAGGCATTTGCAAAGCAGATCGACTTGACGAATTCATCGCTGATCCTTCAGTACGGAGCGGGAACGCAGAAGAAGATGGCGGATTTCTCCGAATCGGCGTTGGATAATGTGAAATCTCAAGATCTCGGCGAGGTGGGGGCTCTCCTTACCGGCGTTGTGACGCAGTTGAAAAGTTTTGATGAAGATGAAGAAGAAAAAGGCTTTTTCGGCATTTTTAAGAAAGCGTCGAACAAAATTGATTCTATGAAAGCAAAATACGCAAAAGCCGAGACGAATGTAAATGAGATTATCAAGGCGCTGGAGAAGCATCAGGTACAGCTTATGAAGGATACAGCGCTTCTTGATAAGATGTACGAACTGAATCTGACATATTTTAAGGAATTGTCGATGTATATTCTTGCGGGAAAGAAGAAACTTGCGGAAGTGAAAAGAACACAGCTTGCGGATCTGATGAGCAGGGCGCAGGCATCAGGACTGCCGGAAGATGCGCAGGCGGCGAAAGATTTGGATGAGATGTGCATTCGGTTTGAGAAGAAGATCCATGATCTTGAACTGACAAGAATGATTTCTATTCAGACTGCGCCTCAGATTCGGCTCGTTCAGAATAATGATACAATGATGGTTGAAAAGATCCAGTCTACAATCGTAAATACGATTCCTCTTTGGAAGAGTCAGATGGTTCTTGCGCTTGGGGTAGAACATTCGACGCAGGCAGCGGAAGCGCAGCGGCGTGTTACGGATGTGACGAATGAGCTTTTGAAGAAAAATGCAGAGAAACTGAAGATCGCAACGACGGAAACGGCTCGGCAGTCCGAGCGGGGAATCGTGGATATGGATACGCTCAAAGCAACGAACGAGTCTCTGATCTCTACGCTTGATGAAGTAATGGCAATCCAGCGTGAAGGCAGGGAAAAACGTCAGGCTGCGGAGGCGGAACTTCGCAATATGGAGCAGGAATTAAAAGGAAAGCTTTTGCAGCTTCACGGATAATGTTTGGGATAAGGTCTTAGATGCACGTTTAGGATGGTATTTTCGGAATGAATACTTGGAACGGCGGTTTCGGTTGACATTCTGCCGGATTTTGGGTAAAATCACAGATGCAAACAGGCGAGGAAAGAGAATAGTATATGTGTGGAATGCATCAGAGAGAAGGCGGTTGGTGAAAGCCTTTGCAGGAACACATTGAACCGGCTCCGGAGCTCTGTATGAAAATACAGCGTATATCTGCGTTAAAGATAAAAGAGAGAACAACGGCAGGCAGGACGTCTGCGGTGTTAATAAGGGTGGTACCGCCGAGATGCTCGGTCCCTTGTGGGGAAGAGCGTCCCGGCGTTTTTATATAGGCGCATATAGGAAATGAGACGCTTTTCCGGCAGAGAAGTTTTGGCGCTATCCGGGAATCTGCCGCGTTACCGGAGACTTTTACGATCCGGGAGAAACGGGCAAAACGGAAGAAACGGTCGAAACGGTCGATTCGGACGGATATGGCTAAACTGCTGCGCTATGGAAGCGATGGAAGAAAAGTCGGAACAAAAGATAAAAAGTTCCGAAAATGATTTGGGAAATGAGGTAAGAAAATGGCGAAAGAAAAGAAACTTGTACAGTCGATCACATCGAGAGACGAAGATTTTGCACAGTGGTATACAGATGTTGTGCGGGAAGCAAAATTATGTGATTATTCAGGCGTAAAGGGATGTCTGAACTATCTTCCGAACGGATATGCAATATGGGAAAATATTCAGTCGGATCTTGACAAACGTTTTAAAGACACAGGTGTGGAAAACGTATATCTTCCGGTTTTGATCCCGGAAAGCCTTTTGCAGAAAGAAAAAGACCACATCGAAGGGTTCGCGCCTGAAGTAGCGTGGGTAACACACGGCGGAGCGGAGCCGCTTCAGGAGAGATTCTGTATCCGTCCGACATCTGAGACATTGTTCTGTGACGTGTGGAGCAAGACGGTTCAGTCTTACAGAGACCTTCCGAAAGTATGGAATCAGTGGTGCTCGGTTCTTCGTTGGGAGAAAACGACAAGACCGTTCCTTCGTTCAAGGGAATTCCTCTGGCAGGAAGGTCATACGATTCATGCGACATATGAAGAAGCGGAAGAACGTACAAAATTAATGTGGAAAGTATATAAAGACTTTGTAGAAGAAGATCTTGCGATTCCGGTTGTTGCCGGAAGAAAAACAGAAAGTGAAAAATTTGCGGGAGCGCAGGACACTTATACGATTGAAGCGCTGATGCACGACGGTCAGGCTTTACAGTCGGCGACAAGCCATTTCTTCGGAAATTCTTTCCCGGATGCATTTGACATTAAGTATGCAGATAAAAATAATGAACTGCACAGTGTGTACGAGACATCATGGGGATTATCCACCCGAATCATCGGTGCGATCATCATGGTTCACGGCGATGACAGCGGTCTTGTACTTCCGCCGAGAATCGCTCCGGTACAGACAAGAGTTATTCCGATCGCGCAGCATAAAGAAGGTGTTCTCGATAAGGCAAATGAACTTCTTGATACATTGAAGGCAGCAGGATACAAAGCGAAGATCGATGATTCAGACAAAGCACCGGGATGGAAGTTCAGCGGACAGGAGATTCTCGGAATCCCGACACGTATTGAGATCGGACCGAAGGATATTGAGAATAACCAGGCGGTTATCGTTCGTCGTGATACAAGAGAAAAGATCGTAGTTTCTCTTGATGAGATTACAACAAAGCTGGCAGAGGTTCTTGAGACGATGCAGAAGGACATGTTTGAGAAAGCAAAGACATTCCTTGAGGCACATATCAATACAGCGACTACCATGGACGAGATGAACGAGAAATTCAATGAAAATCTTGGATTTATCAAGGCAATGTGGTGCGGTGATGAAGCGTGTGAAGAAGAGATCAAAGCACAGACAGGCGGAGCAACTTCCAGATGTATCCCGGAGGAAGAAGAACAGCTTTCCGATGTCTGCATCTGCTGTGGCAAGCCTGCAAAGCACATGATTTACTGGGGC
>ERZ773194.3752-NODE-3752-length-12714-cov-28.560234_pt1 | contig 12714 bp, 12 predicted proteins | sample MGYA00511240_ERZ773194 | MGnify/ENA primary metagenome ERZ773194 (study PRJEB29015, sample SAMEA2737774) | human gut metagenome | biome: human gut; feature: human-associated habitat; material: faeces | place: China | collected 2012 ... | reverse complement strand
ATCCTGTTTTGCGTCAATAAATTGCGAAAAGCACTTGACAAAACGCTTCATGGGGCAATGCCGAGGATATAAAGCCATATATCGACCCCATGTTTGAAAATAACGTGCTGCTGACGCAGACCGAAAGGCTGATGATGAGTAGCCGCCCGAAGCCCCCGAAATATGCACGAAACAAAAACGTGCTTGTCATCGGCGGCTCCGGCAGCGGCAAGACGAGGTTTTTTGTAAAGCCCAACTTAATGCAAATGCACAGCAGCTATGTTGTAACCGACCCGAAAGGAACGGTTTTAATCGAGTGCGGGAAGCTCTTGCAGCGGGGCGGGTACAAAATCAAGGTGCTAAACACCATCAATTTCAAGAAATCCATGCGGTACAATCCCTTTGCCTATCTCCGCAGCGAAAAGGATATTTTGAAACTGGTAAATACCATTATCGCCAACACCAAAGGCGACGGGGAAAAATCCGGCGAGGATTTTTGGGTGAAGTCGGAACGGCTTTTTTACTGCGCCCTTATCGGCTACATCTGGTACGAAGCCCCGGAGAATGAGAAAAACTTTACGACGCTGCTTGAAATGATAAATGCGTCGGAAGCCCGCGAGGACGACCCGGAATTTCAATCCCCCGTTGACCTCATGTTTGAACGCTTGGAAGAAAAAGACCCGGAACATTTTGCGGTGCGCCAGTACAAGAAGTTTTTGCTGTCTGCCGGAAAAACAAGAAGCTCTATCCTCATTTCCTGCGGTGCGCGGCTTGCACCCTTTGACATTCGGGAGCTGCGCGAGCTGATGGAAACCGACGAAATGGAGCTTGACACCTTAGGCGACCGAAAGACCGCGCTTTTTGTTATTATCTCCGACACCGACGACACCTTTAACTTTGTTGTATCAATCCTTTACACACAGCTTTTCAATCTGCTTTGTGACAAGGCAGATGATGTGTACGGCGGGCGGCTGCCTGTTCATGTGCGCTGTCTGCTTGACGAGTTTGCAAATAGTGTGACACGTTCTACGCCTAAAACGGTGGGAATAACCGACAAAAGCGTAGCCTAAAGTCACAAACAATTAAATAAATGTGGTTTTAGAGAACTGCATAACTGAAATCTCAAATGACGGGGTAACGCCCTGAAGGGGATTCACTAATACTCCGAATAGCGTCAGCCGAATACAGACGGTTGGGGTTATAAGCTCGGGGAAGTCGTGCGAAGCACACCCTAACGCTTAATGGCGAGGAAAGATTCGTAGAGGTACGGGTTGTGTGTGACAGTGCGGGTGGGGTTGCCATATGGTTAGAATGACCAAAAAGGCGGTCTGACAAAGATTCCGAATGTACGGCTCTAAACGAATGGCTTGCAGAAATGCAAGTGTACCAATGGGTACGCAAGCGGGGCAAAGTAAAAGTTGTTAGTATGAAATGCCCTCTGTGTTTACAGGACACAGGTATCTTGAGGGATTCGCTCGAAGATAATGCTTGCAGGGCTAAAGGAACGACCTAAGTGGCAACAATCCTAAGTTATGCGGAACGTGGAAAGCAGCCAATACGGGAGCTGACTGTATCAGCGGAAAAAGTACCGTAGTTGTATCGAAAAGGAAAGGGATTGAAAGAGCCTTTCTATAATAAGTGCATTAGTGGCTGTGAGAGTAGAGGCACAGTACCTGTGAAGCCGTAACAATAAGCGGTGGAGGGATAGCCTCAAGCCGATACTAAGATTTTCTTTCATGCCTATATAGTAATCACCAAAATGGAGATTTTCATAGCTGTCGTGGTGCGACTAAGAAAAAATCATTCTCTGATAAGGAGCTGGTTACTATGGCAAAACGAATTGTAAACAAAGCAGAGCGAAATGCAGAAAGGTATGACGCTAAAGAAACAGGCTACCGATTATTTGAGGACAGCCAGAATGGAAAGACATTTGACAGGCTCATGCCGTTGATTGTGTCAGAGCAGAATATCATACTTGCATATCGAAATATCTGTAAAAACAGTGGGAGCAAAACTCCCGGCACAGATGGGAAAACGATTGTAGCGATACAGTCACTGCCCATCGAATCGGTCATTAAAACCGTCAGAAATAAGTTGAACTATTATCAGCCAAAAAAGGTTAGACGAGTTGAAATCCCGAAAGACAACGGAAAAACCCGCCCATTAGGGATTCCGAGTATTTGGGACAGACTGATACAACAGTGTATCTTACAGATACTGGAGCCGATTTGTGAAGCGAAATTTCATGAGCGGAACAATGGTTTCAGACCATATCGGTCAACGCAGAATGCAATCGCACAATGCTATAAAATGGCACAGTTGCAGAATCTGCACTTTGTAGTAGATGTAGACATTGTTGGCTTCTTTGATAATATCGACCACAGTAAGTTGATTCGGCAGTTGTGGGGAATCGGCATACAGGACAGAAAGCTGATTATGATAATCAAGCAGATGCTGAAAGCGGAAATCCTGTTCAATGACATTATAATCACTCCCGAAACGGGTACACCACAGGGGGGATTCTATCCCCACTTCTCGCAAATGTTGTATTGAATGAACTGGACTGGTGGATTGCCAGTCAGTGGGAAATGTTCAAAATCAAAGAGGGTAAAACAGGTTTAGAGTTTAACAAGACTGATAAAGAGGGAAACGTCCTCACAGTAGACAGAACGCAGAAATGGAATAAGCTGAGAGCAAAAACCGATTTGAAAGAAATGTATATCGTAAGGTATGCAGATGATTTTAAGCTATTCTGTCGGGATTATGCAACGGCGAAAAAGGTAATGTGTGCCACAAAACTCTGGTTGGCAGAAAATCTGTATTTACGGACCAGTGGAGAAAAGTCGGGTATCACAAACTTGCGGAAGAATTACACTACTTTCCTCGGTATCAAATTTAAGGTTGTACCAAAAGGCAGTAAGTGGGTAATACGTTCCCACATGGCAGACAAGAGTAAAGCAAAGGTCATTAAAAAGCTAAGTGACGTTTGGAAAGACATAAAGAATCCGAGCAAACAAAGCGAGATAGACCGAAATATAAGTCTTTATAATGCAATGGTTATGGGAATGCACAACTATTACTGTATGGCAACTATGGTATCAGCAGACTTTGCGGAAATCGCCTTTAAAGTAACGGGAAAAAGTAACGGCATGAATCATAATAACCGCTGTTACCCCATAGAACGTCAAGGCGAGATAACCAGCAAGTTTATTCAGGAAAAGTATGGAAAGTCTAAGCAGTTCCGATGGATAAAGGGAAGAATGATTATCCCTGTTGGATATGTGGCTTATGAATACCCCAAATATAAAAGGCGTGAAGTCAATAAATATGTGAGGAAGTATTCAGACATCGAAAACTGTATCAGCTACGATGTTATGAAATACATGATGGAAAATGCACATCTCTACCCTACGTTGGAGATGGCAGACAACGCTCTTTCGAGATATATCGCACAAAAAGGCAAATGTGCGGTAACGCACAATGCCCTGTCAATATCAGATATGGTATGTGTGCATATCAAACCATGTAAGGGAGAGCGAAACGACACTTACAGGAATTTGATTATCCTGTCAAAAGAGGTGTCAGAACTGGTTGGGGCAACGAATCCTGTAAAAATTGGAAAGTTGCTTAAAGACTTACAGTTGACCGAAGAAATGAAAGATAAAATCAATAAACTCCGAAAACACAGAGAGTTGGAGGAAATACAATTCGAGGACTATATAGGCACTAAAAAGTAATCTTAGTCGGTGGAACGCCGTGTGATGGGAAACTATCACGCACGGTGTGGAGCGGGGGAAAAGCCCGAGGTGGAAACGCCAGAGGCTTACCTATCGCTATTCGGGCAGATACCGAAGTTTGAAAAACTCATTGCCACGATAAGGAGCCGCGAAATCTCCGCGTCCATCATCTTGCAGAGCCAGTCGCAGCTAAAGGCTATCTACAAGGACAACGCCGATACCATTGTCGGCAACTGCGATACGACCCTGTTCTTGGGCGGAAAGGAGAAAACGACCCTTAAAGAAATGTCGGAAATCTTGGGGAAAGAAACGATTGACAGCTTCAATACTTCCGAAACAAGAGGACGGGAGCTTTCCCACGGGCTGAACTATCAGAAGTTAGGCAAGCAGCTTATGAGCGAAGATGAAATTGCGGTCATGGACGGCGGGAAATGTATCTTGCAGCTACGCGGGGTGCGCCCGTTCTTCTCCGAAAAATATGATATTACCAAACACCCGAAGTACAAGTACCTTTCCGACTTTGACAAGAAAAATGCCTTTGACATGGAAAAGCACTTGCGCCGCCGTCCTGCAATCGTAAAGCCGGACGAGGTATTTGACTATTACGAAGTTGACGAAGCAGATTTGCAGGAGGATACAGAATGAATAAGCGTATCAGAAAGAAAAAGGCAAAACAGCAGCTAATCCGAGCTATCAGCGGGCTTGTGGAAGCAGCCGAGGAAATGCAGCGGGAACAGGAACGCAGGACAAGACAGGCAGGTATTTCCTATATCAAGTATATCGAAGCTGTCCGGGAACGGCAGTACGGCATTATGCCTGTCTACACACCACTTTTTGAAAAGGAGGGAGCTTAAAGTAAAAACAATAAACACGGGCTACATGGTACGCGCCCCTACTCCTTGCGCGTATCGCGGCAGGAAGCCGCACCCTTACAACTGAATACCGCCGCGCCGCAGAAACATACGCAGCGCGGGGACTTATGACCGCGGCAGTTATGAAAACTGACCGCCGTTTTTTATGCCCTTTTTCGGGCAGCCGTACAGCGGCAGAAAGGAGTTTTTATATGGCATTTTTCAACAGCGCAGTAGGCGTTTTGCAGACACTCGTTATCGCTCTCGGAGCAGGTCTTGGCATTTGGGGCGTTATCAACCTCTTGGAGGGCTACGGAAACGACAATCCGGGCGCGAAAAGCCAGGGCATGAAGCAGCTCATGGCGGGCGGCGGCGTTGCCCTTATCGGCGGCACCCTTGTACCTCTGCTTGCCGGCCTGTTCGGTTAAGCGGCGGGGTTAGCCTATGGAGAGCATACTTGACGCGATTAACGAATGGATAAAGGAAATCCTCATTGGAGCCATTAACGGTAATCTGTCAACTATGTTCGGGGACGTAAACGAAAAAGTCGGAACTATCGCCGCAGAGGTAGGACAAACCCCGCAGGGGTGGAACGCAGGCATATTTTCCATGATACAGAGCTTGTCGGAAAATGTGATTGTACCCATTGCGGGGCTTGTCATTACCTACGTTCTATGCGTGGAGCTTATCAGCATGGTAACGGAAAAGAACAATATGCACGATATTGACACGTTCATGTTCTTTAAGTGGTTTTTCAAGGCGTGGGTAGCGGTGTATCTCGTTACCCACACCTTTACTATCACTATGGCGGTGTTCGATATGGCGCAGCACGTTGTTTCCGGCGCGGCGGGCGTGATCGGCGGCAATACGAATATCGACGTTGACGCCGCCCTCTCGTCCATGCAAGCCGGACTTGACGCTATGGAAATCCCCGAACTATTGCTGCTCGTTATGGAAACAAGCCTTGTGAGCCTTTGCATGAAAATCATGTCGGTGCTTATCACGGTTATCCTGTACGGCAGAATGATAGAAATTTACCTTTACTGTTCGGTATCGCCTATCCCGTTTGCAACTATGACCAACAGAGAGTGGGGGCAGATAGGCAACAACTACTTAAAAGCCCTGTTCGCCCTCGGTTTTCAAGGCTTCCTCATAATGATATGCGTCGGCATTTATGCGGTTTTGGTTGGCAGCATGATTGTAGCGGACAACCTGCACAGCGCGATTTTCTCCCTTGCAGCCTACACCGTGATTTTGTGCTTCTCCCTATTCAAAACAGGCGCACTTGCGAAGTCAATATTTAACGCCCATTAAAGACCGAAAGGAGGAGGTTTTCACTTGGCGTATGTACCCGTACCCAAAGACTTATCAAAAATCAAAACAAAAGTCGCTTTTAATCTGACAAAGCGGCAGATTATATGTTTTGCGGCAGCCCTCGCTATGGGACTACCGCTTTTCTTTTTGCTCAAAGACAGCGCGGGAACAAGCATGGCGGCATTTGCAATGATTGTCGTTATGCTTCCCTGCTTCCTCTTGGCAATGTATGAAAAACACGGGCAGCCCCTTGAAGTCGTGATAAAGAACGTCATTCAGACAAAGTTTATCCGACCAAAGGAACGCCCCTATCAGACGGAAAATTTTTATGCCGTCATAGAAAAACAACGAAAACTGGAAAAGGAGGTATCGGCTATTGTCAATGGCAGAACGAAAAACCATGACCCGCGCGGTAAAAAATCCCGTGAAGCGTAAGCTGACCCGCGCAGAAAAGAAAGAAATCGCCGCCGTGATACAGGCGGCAAAGGGCGACGGGAAGCCCCGCACCGCACAACAGACCATTCCCTACTTGCAGATGTACCCGGACGGGATTTGCAGGGTAACGGAAAAGAAATACTCGAAAAGCCTTGTCTTTGAGGACATCAACTATCAGCTTGCACAGGCAGATGATAAGACAGCCATTTTTGAAAACTGGTGCGATTTTCTCAACTACTTTGACGCTTCCGTTTCGGTGCAGCTTTCTTTCATCAATCAAGGGACGCAGCGGGAACAGGCAGAGAAAGCTATCAATATTCCCGCGCAGGACGACGATTTTAACTCTATCCGCACCGAATATTCGGATATGCTGAAAAATCAGCTTTCCAAAGGAAACAACGGGCTTGTCAAGCACAAGTACATCACATTCAGTATCGAAGCAGACAATCCGGCGGCGGCAAAAGCCCGCCTTTCCCGTATTGAAACCGACGTGCTGAACAATTTTAAGGTACTGGGCGCGGCGGCGCGTCCTATGACGGGCTATGAACGGCTGAACGTGCTGCATGGCGTATTCCACCCGGAGGGCGAGCCGTTTAACTTTGATTTTTCATGGCTTGCCCCGTCCGGGCTTTCCACAAAGGATTTTATCGCCCCGTCCTCTTTCCGTTTTGGCGAGGGACGGTATTTCCGCATGGGGCGTAAAATTGGCGCGGTATCGTTCCTTGAAATCCTTGCGCCGGAGCTGAATGACCGTATGCTTGCCGACATTCTGGACTTGGAAACGGGCGTTATCGTCAATCTGCATATCCGCAGTATCGACCAGACCGAAGCCATTAAGACCATCAAGCGGAAAATCACAGACCTTGACAAGATGAAGATTGAGGAACAGAAAAAAGCTGTCCGTTCCGGCTACGACATGGATATAATCCCGTCCGACCTTGCCACTTTCGGCAGCGAAGCGAAAAATCTCTTGCAGGATTTACAGAGCAGGAATGAAAGAATGTTCTTACTCACGTTCCTTGTCGTCAACATGGCAGACACGAAGCGGAAACTGGAAAATGACATTTTCGCGGCGGCGGGCATTGCACAGAAATATAACTGCGCTTTGACGCGCCTTGACTATCAGCAGGAAGCGGGGCTTATGTCCTCTATCCCTCTTGGGGAAAACCTTATCCCTATTCAAAGAGGGCTGACGACAAGCAGCACCGCTATTTTTATCCCCTTTATCACGCAGGAGCTTTTCCAGACAGGCGCAGCCCTCTATTACGGGCTGAACGCTCTTTCAAACAACATGATACTCTGCGACCGCAAGCAGCTTAAAAATCCGAATGGGCTTATCTTGGGAACGCCGGGAAGCGGTAAATCCTTTGCAGCGAAACGGGAAATGACAAACGCTTTCCTCATTACGGACGACGATATTATCATCTGCGACCCGGAAGCCGAGTATTTCTCCCTTGTTAAACGTCTGAACGGTCAAGTTATCCGTTTGTCGCCTACGGGCAAGGGCATTGACGGAAAGCCCCAGTACGTCAACCCTATGGATATTAACCTCAACTATTCCGAGGACGACAGCCCACTTGCGCTGAAATCCGATTTTATCCTGTCCTTGTGCGAGCTTGTCATTGGCGGCAAGGAGGGCTTGCAGCCGATTGATAAGACGGTCATTGACCGCGCTGTAAGAAACGTGTACCGCCCGTTTTTGGCAAACCCCGACCCGGCAAATATGCCGATTTTGGGCGACCTGTACGACGAGCTACTAAAGCAGCCGGAGCCGGAAGCGGCGCGGATCGCGTCGGCGTTGGAGCTTTATGTATCGGGAAGCCTTAACGTATTCAACCACAGGACGAATGTAGAGCTTTCAAACCGCCTTGTCTGCTTTGATATTAAGCAGCTTGGAAAGCAGCTTAAAAAGTTAGGTATGCTCATTGTGCAAGACCAGGTATGGAACAGGGTAACGGTCAACCGGGCAGAAAAGAAATCCACACGCTACTATATGGACGAATTTCACTTGCTTCTGAAAGAGGAACAGACCGCCGCTTACAGCGTGGAGATTTGGAAGCGTTTCAGAAAGTGGGGCGGCATACCCACAGCCATTACGCAGAACGTCAAAGACTTACTTAGCAGCCGCGAAGTGGAAAATATCTTTGAAAACTCTGATTTTGTCCTCATGCTCAATCAAGCTGCCGGAGATAGGGCTATCCTTGCAAAGCAGCTTAACATTTCCCCGCAGCAGATGAAGTATGTTACCCACACCGAAGCGGGCGAGGGGCTTATCTTCTACGGAAACGTGGTGCTGCCCTTTGTAGACCGCTTCCCGAAAGACACCGAGCTTTACCGGGTAATGACGACGAAGCCGGAGGAAGTGGGCGAAGCATGACAGAGGGATTAAAGACGGACATTATCATCAACCGCGACGCGCTCTTTGCTCTTAGGGAACTGCCCGACGAAAGCGTGAATTGCTGCGTAACAAGCCCGCCCTACTATGCACTTAGGGACTACGGGCTTGACGCACAGATTGGGCGGGAGGACACGCCGGAGGAATATATCGAAAGGCTTGTTGCCGTATTCCATGAGCTAAAGCGCGTCTTGCGTTCCGACGGTACCTTTTGGCTGAATATCGCAGACACCTATTGCGGCACCGGGAATAAGGGCTACTATGCCGACCCGAAGAACCCGAAAGGCAGAAACGGACAGCAGACCGCGAAAAATGCCCGCGTTCCCGGCTGCAAGCAAAAGGATTTAATCGGTATTCCGTGGCTTTTAGCCTTTGCCCTACGCGCTGACGGGTGGTATTTACGGAGTGATATTATCTGGCAGAAAGAAAACCCTATGCCGGAAAGCTGCAAAGACCGACCGAGCCGCTGCTATGAACATATCTTTTTGCTTACGAAGTCAAAGAAATATTTTTATGACGCTGCCGCCATTGCGGAGCCTATCGCTGCCACAACAGCGGCGCGTTACCGTACCGGGCGGGGCGCGGGACACAAGTATGCTGATGAAGTACCCGGACAAGGGAAAGTACAGGGTATCAACCGCACAAGAAGCGGCGGCTACTATGACGAAGCCCTCATACCGACCATGCGGAACAAGCGGGACGTGTGGCTTATCAACACTGTACCGTACAGCGGCGGGCATTTCGCCGCCTATCCCCCGAAGTTAGCGGAAACCTGTATCAAGGCGGGCTGTCCGAAAGGCGGCGTTGTCATAGACCCCTTTTTAGGCAGCGGAACAACGGCGGCAGTCGCAAAAAGCCTTGACCGACACTATATCGGTATCGAACTGAATATTGAATATTGCGCCCTTGCAAGGGCGCGGATTGGAGGTGTGCAGCCATAAAGCAGTATAAGCCGCGTGATAAAATCACGCAGAAAATGACCCGCGACGGACTTATCGAGGTCAACGAAACCAAAGAAACCGCCGAGCGTGTGAGCCGCCGGGAACGGGAAGCAGATTTTTCAAAACCAAAGGAGCAGCCCGCGCCGGATATGCCGCAGAAGAAACGGCAAGGCTTAAAGCCCGCAGCGCAGGAGCAGCCGGAGCCGCAGCCCGCGCAGGAAGCGGCGGCACAGAACGCGGCAGAGCTACCCCCTGTTTCTCCCGACGCTTCCCCGCTTCCTCTTGCGCCGGAGCTTCCCCACAGGCAGGACACCGCCACCGCCGAGCGCGTCATGGAGCGTATCGACGCAGCCCAGACCCGGAAAGCGAGTAAAAAGGCGGCGCAGAAAGCACAGCGCGACGCTACGGTAAAAGAGAAATCTTCCCGCTTGCAGTTTACCGAGGAAGAATTAAACACGCCGGAGCTTGAAACGTACATCAGGAAATCGGATAAAGCCGCCGACCGTCTGGACGCGGCAAAGGCAGCTATCCCCAAAGAAAAAAAGCTTGTCAAGGAACGCACCTTTGACGAAGCCACAGGAAAGGCAAAGACCCACCTACGCTTTACCGAGCAGGAAAAGCCGATAAACGGCGGCAAAGCCCACCCTAACCCGCTATCCCGCCCCGCGCAGGAAGCGGGTATTTTCGTTCACAACAAGATACATTCCGTTGAAAAGGATAATTCCGGCGTGGAGGGAGCGCATAAATCCGAGGAATTAGCGGAGAAAGGTGCAAAGTACGGGACGCGGAAAATCCGGGAGGGCTACCGCAGCCACAAGCTGAAACCCTACCGGGCGGCGGCAAAGGCTGAAAAAGCAGCGGAGAAAGCAAACGTCAATTACCTGTACCACAAGACGCTGCATGAGAACCCGCAGCTTTCAAGTAACCCCCTATCCCGTTTCATGCAGAAGCAGCAAATCAAGCGGCAGTATGCAAAGGCAGCAAAGACGGGTGGCGCAGCTACCGCAAAGAAAGCCGCCGAGAATACCCGCAAGGCAGCGAAGAAAACCGCCGAGGAAACAAAGAAAGCGGTTGCTTTTGTGGGGCGGCACCCGGCGGGCGTTGGTATCGCCGTTGCCGCGCTGCTTTTATTCATCATGGTATCGGCGGGGCTTTCTTCCTGCGGGGCTATGTTTTCCGGCATGATGAACGGCGTTCTTGGAACGTCCTACACGTCGGAGGACAGCGACCTTGTGGCAACGGAAAACAACTACGCCGCAAAGGAAACCGAGCTTCAGCAGCGGATTGACAATATCGAGCGCGACAATCCCGGCTATGATGAATACCGCTACGACCTTGACAATATCGGGCATAACCCGCATGAACTGGCTTCCTACCTTACCGCCCTTTTGCAGAGCTACACGCCCCAGAGCGCACAGGCAGAGCTAAACCGCGTCTTTGATAAGCAGTACACCTTGACGCTGACGGAAGAAATCGAAGTGCGCTACCGCACCGAAACCCGGACAGGCACCCGCACCGTTACCGACCCGGAAACCGGGGAAACGAGTACGGAAACCTACGAATACGAGGTTGAAGTACCCTATAACTATTACATTCTCAATGTCAAGCTGACAAACAGACCGATTAACAGCTTTGTATCGGAGCTTTTGACCGCAGAACAGCTTGAAATGTACCGGGTGTACTTAGAAACAAGCGGCAACAAGCCCTTGATTTTCGGCGGCGGTTCCCCCGACGTTTCCGCGTCCGAGGATTTAAGCGGCGTACAGTTTGTAAACGGGACGCGCCCCGGCAATACCGCGATTGTAGATATAGCGAAGCGGCAAGTCGGCAACGTGGGCGGGCAGCCCTATTGGAGCTGGTACGGCTTTAACAGCCGCGTGGAATGGTGCGCCTGCTTTGTGTCGTGGTGCTACGGGCAAATGGGCTTATCCGAGCCGCGTTTTGCCGCCTGTCAATCACAGGGTATTCCGTGGTTTACTTCACGCGGGCAATGGGGAGCGCGGGGCTATGAGAATATCGCACCCGGCGACGCTATCTTTTTCGACTGGGACTTAGACGGAAGCGCAGACCATGTAGGGCTTGTTATCGGCACAGACGGAAGCCGCGTCTATACCGTTGAGGGCAATTCCGGCGACGCCTGCAAAATCAAAAGCTATCCCTTAGACTATGCCTGTATCAAAGGGTACGGGCTGATGAACTGGAACTAACCGAAAAATGAAAGGAGTATTGACATTATGGCAATGAGTAAGATTGAACGTATCGACCGGGAAATCCAGAAAACCCGCGAGAAAATCACAGAGTATCAGAACAAGCTGAAAGGACTGGAAGCGCAGAAAACCGAAGCGGAAAACCTTGAAATCGTACAGCTTGTGCGCTCCATGCGCTTAACCCCCGCAGAGCTTAACACTATGTTATCCGGCGGCGGTATTCCCGGCATGGCTGCCGCCCCCGCAGGCTATGACGATTACGAAGAACAGGAGGACACCGAGAATGAAGAATAAGAAAATCCTTAGAACGCTGACCGCATTTTGCGCCGCCCTTATGCTCATGGGCGGCTTTTCCGTTACTGCTTTTGCACAAACGCCGGAGCAGCCCGCCGCTGACGCGACCAACGACAGCGGCGTTATCTATGAGGAACCCGAAGAAACCGCACCCCTTACGCCGGAGGGGAACGCGACCCTTGTTGACGATTTTGGCGGCAATAAGCAGCTTATCACAGTTACGACCAAAGCCGGGAACTATTTTTATATCCTCATTGACCGGGACGACGAGGGCAAAAACACCGTACATTTCTTAAATCAAGTGGACGACGCAGACCTTTTCGCGCTCTTGGAGGACGGGGAAAGCAGCGAAGCGCAGACACCCGCTGTCTGCACCTGTACGGAGAAATGCGAAACCGGGAAAATCAATACGTCCTGCCCGGTATGCTCTACCAACATGACCGCTTGCAGCGGCAAAGAAGCCGAGCCGGAGCCGGAAGAACCTATCGAACAGCCGCAGGAAAAAAGCAATACAGGCGGGCTTGTGCTTTTCCTTGTCGTGGCACTTCTTGGCGGCGGGGG
>ERZ773194.3750-NODE-3750-length-12716-cov-2.646315_pt1 | contig 12716 bp, 20 predicted proteins | sample MGYA00511240_ERZ773194 | MGnify/ENA primary metagenome ERZ773194 (study PRJEB29015, sample SAMEA2737774) | human gut metagenome | biome: human gut; feature: human-associated habitat; material: faeces | place: China | collected 2012 ... | reverse complement strand
TGAGCGTAAATCTTATGAAAGGATATGATATGGGGCTTAACTATATCATACAAGGGACAATATGAATAACGACGAAAACGGGTATTACATGCCAATATACATGTGCAAGCTTTGTGGTGAAATCCTTGTAGGCGTAAAAGAGAAAATTACAGACAAGCACTTGGCAATTAGCATCACAGATGCAGTTGGTTGTCTTGGCAAAGGAGCATTTTCATGTGTGAGAAGAAAAACACCTCACACATGTGATGACGGTAGCATTGGCATTGCTGATCTAATCGGAATGAAGTATTTCGAGGAACAGAAATCATGAGCGAATACATAACCATAGGAGATTGCGCCGCGATATTCCAGGGGCGCAACCTGGACAAAGTCAAGCTGAACACCGAGGGCAAGGGAATCCCCTACATCGTTGGGGCGTCCTGCATGAAAGATGCCCGGCTGAAATGTGAAAAGTACTGCGAGAATTTCGAGAACGAAACAATATCCAAGTTTGGTGATATACTCGTTTCGACCGTGGGAACGCTCGGAAAGGTCGCGATAAACGATATAGGCGACTGCGTCCTTTCTAGACACGTCTGTGCGGTGCGATTTGTTCCGGAAATATTGCCCGAATACGGGCTGCTGTGCCTCTTGGCGTCGCTGGAATTGTGCATACCGCCTGACGATGGCACGCAGACGGGATTTTCCCGAAAACTCGATTGTTCGGAGATTGAGAAATTACCCTTGGTGTACATCGTTCCCGATAAGCAGCGTGAAACAGTTGAGAAGATGGTGCTGCTTGCATCATCATTCCAGAATATGAAGTCAGTAGACAAGCTGGAGAATATGCCGGACGATCCGATTGAGTTGGCAGGTTGGTTTAAGAAAAGGGCTTCCAAGTTCATCAAGGAACAGAACCGTACTCTTGATCAGATAGTAGCAACCATAAAATCCGGGTGGGACAACGCGCCCGAGGAAATAAAACAGCTTATGTTGGAGGACATAAAGACATGAGAATTGACAGCGTAATAATTGAAGTGCTTGCAAAAGCAGAAGTGAGCGGCAACACGCTGCGCCTTACAGAACAACTTGACCGAAAGACATATCAGCAGGTCAGCAAGGTGCTTTTGGCAATCGGCGGCAAGTGGAACAGCCCCAAGAAGTGCCACGTCTTCGCTGACGATGTAGAGGATATCCTGCAGAGCATTATCCTCACTGGCGAATACACCAGCGAGAAAACAGAGTATCAGTTCTTCCCGACCCCGGACGAGCTTGCTGCTGAAACGGTAAGACTTGCAAACATCACGCCTGACGATGTGTGCCTTGAACCTTCGGCAGGCAGAGGAGCAATCGCCAAGTATATGCCCGGCTGTGACTGTGTGGAGCTTAATTCGAAAAACCGCGCTTTCCTTGAAGAACAGGGGTTCAAACTGGTGCATGATGATTTCATGACGTTCGAACCGGACAAGCAGTACAGCGTGATCGTAATGAATCCGCCGTTTGCCAAACAGCAGGACATTATCCACGTCACCAAGGCAATACACATGGCTACACGCTGTGTTGTTGCAATCATGTCGGCGTCGGTGCTGTTCCGCACTGATAAGCGCACAACAGAGTTCCGCGCTCTTGTGGAAAGCTATGGCGGTACCATTGAGCCGCTGCCGGAAAGCTCGTTCAAGGAGAGCGGCACGGCCGTGAACACTTGCAGAGTGATAGTTAATAAGGAGTAAAAAGGAGTACCAACATGATAATTAAGAAACTCGCAAAGCTCGTGAAAAAGGCACATTACCTTGGCATAACCTCTACGATCAACGAGCGGTCACAGCAGTGGCTCGGAGGAAATTGGGGCCTTTACGATATTTCCGATTTGCCCTCAATAACGTATGGACAGGCTTGTGCCATGTTCGATTTCAATGCAAAGACAATCGACAATACATGGGACGATAGTGACGGAGCGTGTATACTTGCCCAAAAGGTTAAAACGGCCTGCAAATTCAGAAGATTTGAAGCCGACGAAATCGAAATACACTCCACATTCTTCGGAGATGAGGAGATGAAAGTCGTTGTCGACAAAGACCAGACTACGTTTGCGTTTATTCCCGCCGAGCTGCTTTCGCCCATCGTTGAAACAGAATATACACAAAAGGTGCTTATTCAGGGCGAGGACGATGCTACATATCTGCTTGTATACAACGGTTTACAGTTGGTTGCAATGATTCCGTCACTTCGTATTCCGAAAGGAATGGTGGACTCCTGGCAGGAATCGCAGACCAAGATATACAACTGCATGAGCCTTTATCTGAATACTTTGGCAGCTGAGGAGGAACGCAGAGCGGCAAGCGACTCCGAGGTCGAACATCAGTACACGTTCGACGAGAACGAGGATACGGAGGATGAGGAAGATGCTGAATAATTTATGCATGCAGGGCAACCTTGGAGCAGCGCCCGAGCTGAACACATCGCCGAGCGGCATATCAAGCGTTTCTTTCCGGATAGCCGTCAAGCGCAATTACAAAGAGCCTGACGGAAGCTACAAAACAGACTGGTTCTCCTGCGTATCTTTCCGTCATACAGCTGAGTTCATCTGCAATCATTTCGGCAAGGGCGATATGATAATAATCAACGGCTCTTTGAGAACCAGCGAATACACCGACAAAGCAGGAAATAAGGTCAGTAAAACCGAAATCTATGTGGAGGGTGCGAACTTCGGCGGTTCAAAGACATCAAGCGCACCGAGCGGCGCAAAGGAACAGCCCGCTACTTCAGACCCACCGCCCATAGCTGGCAACAATGCACCGGACGATGATTACCCATTCTGATTGGAGGATGAAATGAATAACGAAATAGGAAGTCAGTTGAAAAATTTACGAGAAAGAAAAGGCTTAACCATTGAGCGGGTAGCCTATGCTGTTGATGAAACACCCAGCGAGGTCGAGTTTTGGGAGAGCGGCAAGCTCAAGCCCTGCGCCGATGCGAAGAGAAAGCTGGAGTTTCTGTTTAGCTGTTTTGGCGACGATCACAAGGAGCTTGCAAAGGTAAACGAGGAAAACTATTCCGACTTTTTCAATTATCCAGAATGCGTTGACGTTCCTGAAAATTTCCCATCTTGGCTCAAGGCACACGGCTTTTTCGCTGCTCCAGCATCCCTTGGACATCATGGAAACCAGCGCGGTGGACTTTATATACACTCTAGTCAAGTTGCAGCCGAGCTGGAGAAATATACGCGAAACCTCGGATTGCAGTGGAACGACAGCAGGAGCGCTTGGCTCGTCGGGATGTTCCATGACCTTTGCAAGGTCGATGACTACTGCTACAACTGGGCCGGCGACAAGTGGGAATGGAACAAGAACCAGATACTCACAGGTCATGGCGAAAAGTCCCTGATAATGCTCCAGCGGCATATTACCCTCACTGAACAGGAGATAGCGTGTATTCGCTGGCACATGGGGTCGTTTACCGATCAGAAAGAATGGGAGTACTACGGCAGAGCGGTCGAACGGTACCCGGCTGTACTCTTTACTCACACTGCTGATATGTACGCGTCGCGCGTTCTGGGGGTATAAATGCAGCACATAGAAGATAACGAACAGATGATACTTATTCGCTGGGCGCAGTTCGAAAGCGGCAGACACCCCGAGTTGTCGTTGCTGTTTCATGTCCCGAACGGCGGCAAGCGCAGCAAGGTCGAAGCTGCAAGGTTCAAGGCGATGGGAGTGCAGGCGGGTGTTCCAGACCTGTTCCTCCCTGTTCCGCGCGGCGCTTATCACGGACTGTTTATCGAGATGAAAGCTCCAAAGGGGCGGACGTCTGATGCGCAGAACACATGGATAGAAAAGCTGAAGAGCAACGGATATGCAGTCAAGGTGTGCTATGGATTTGAGTCAGCTCAACAAACGCTGCTCTCATACCTTGATGAAAAATAGCTGTTTGCAATCAATTTCAACAAGGAGGTGTAGATTATGGCAAAGAAAAGAAACTGCAGGCGAACACCGGAAGAAGTAAGTATACATGAGGAGGCTGTTAAACTCCGCAAAATGACCGACGCTCAACTGGTCGAGAAGATTCGCTCCGCGTCTGCGGTGGCAAGTAAGTTTTCTACAGCATTTCGGCAGCAGTCATCTTCGGCAAAGAGTGCCGCTGAATTCCTCGAGGCATTCGCAAATGCCAATATTCCGGGCGTGGGGAAAATAACACTCAAGAAGATGAACACATTCGCAAAAGACAACGGATATCTTTAATAAAGGGGATTGGACGATATTATGACGGTAGCAGAATTAAATAAATATTACCTGCTGGAGGACGCTATTCGAGATGATAAAGAGAGAATCGCGAGGATTGAAGCAAAACTCTGTGGTTCCAGCGCCTTCGATACGAGCGGTGTACCGAAGAATCCTACACCGCGCAACCGTACCGAGGACAGCTTTATCGAGCTGGCACACCTCAAGACGGAGCTTGGCAATGAGGTCAAGGAGTATGAGGCTTTGAAAGTCAGAATTGAGCGGTATATCGCGCGTATCAACGACCTGCTTATTAAGCGCATCATGGAGAAGCGAGTTCTCAAGCATAAAAGCTGGCGTACTGTTGCGGAGGAGCTCGGTGGTGGGAACACCATCGACTCCGTCAAGAAGATGTACTATCGCTACATATCGGACAATCCTGATTAAGTTGTCACCAATGTCCCCCATGTCCCGTCCAATGCGTGATATAATGAAAACATAATCAGATGCAATGCACTCCTCAATTTTTGCGTTCTCGCCCGGCGCAATATAAAATTGAGGAGGTTTTATGTTACCCAGGAAAAAATGTGAAGAAATCAAAGCGGTTGAGATGCCGCCTATCAAGGAGTATCTGAAAGAGATACAGCGCGACGGCAGCGAACTTGGAGCCGATGAGGTGTTAAAGGACACGCTCAAATGGCTCGATTCGCGCGGGATGAAGAACGCTGTATCAATGCAGATGGTCGAGCAGTATGCATTCTCCGTGGCTCGATGGATACACCTTGAGCGGCTCATCTCGAAGTATGGCTATATCGCCAAGCACCCGACCACCGGTGCACCTATTCAATCTCCGTATGTAGCGATGGCTCAATCTTACATGAAACAGGTCATCGCGATACGGAGTGAAATCAATCTTCAGCTTAAAGAATCACGTCCCGCGCCGACGACGTACGTTCGGGAGGTGGTTTACGGTGAGTAACGAGCTGAACTATTACCTTGCGGACGTTGAGGAGCTTATCCCCTATGCGCGAAATGCCAGGACGCATTCCTCTGCACAGATAACACAAATTGCCGCGTCAATAAAAGAGTTCGGGTTCCTCGCCCCTATCGTCATTGCCGAGGATAACACGATTTTGTGCGGTCACGGTCGTTTTTACGCAGCGCAAAAGCTAGGCTTAAAGAAAATACCCTGTGTCAAGGAATCACACCTCACAGACGCGCAGAAGCGCGCCTATATCATTGCAGATAACAAACTGAGCATAAACGCCGGCTGGGACGATGAACTGCTTGCCGTGGAACTGTCAGACTTGCAAGGTGAAGGCATAGACCTTTCCATAACTGGCTTTGATGAAAAGGAACTTGCAGATCTGTTTGAGGACAAGAGCAAGTCCGATGTCGAGGACGATGGTTACGACTTGTCAGCCGCATTGGAGAAAGCAGCATTCGTTCAGCGCGGAGATGTCTGGACAGTAGGACGGCATCGTCTGATGTGCGGTGATGCCACCAACGCCGATGATGTTGTTGCTCTGATGAATGGTAAGCGCGCGAACCTGTTTCTTACAGACCCGCCTTACGGAGTTTCCTTTAAATCATCGAGCGGCTTGACCATTCAGAATGACAGCATAAAGGACGAAGATTTCTACAGCTTCCTTAAATCGGCTTTCAGCGTGGCAGTCGACTGCCTCGAAAAGGGAGCGGCGGCATACATCTTCCACGCTGATACGGAAGGACTGAATTTCCGTCGGGCTTTCGTTGACGCCGGCTTTCATCTCGCTGGCTGCTGTATCTGGGTCAAAGATAGTCTGGTTTTAGGACGAAGCGACTATCAATGGCAGCATGAGCCGTGTCTGTTTGGTTGGAAGAAGAACGGCAAGCACCAGTGGTACTCCGACCGCAAGCAGACGACAATATGGGAGTTCGACAAGCCGAAAAAGAACGGCGACCACCCGACAATGAAGCCGATACCGCTTATTGCCTACCCCATAAAAAATTCAAGCATGAGCAACTGTATCGTTCTCGACCCGTTCGGCGGCTCGGGCAGTACGCTTATCGCTTGTGAGCAGACGAACCGCATTTGTCACACAATTGAGCTTGACGAAAAGTTCTGCGATGTTATCGTTAAGCGGTATATTGAGCAGGTCGGCTCTGCGGAGAATGTGTCTGTGGTTCGTGACGGAAAGACGATACCCTATTCCGAACTGGAGGTCGCCGATGAAGAATGAACTCACGCTTGGCAGCCTTTTTGACGGCAGCGGCGGTTTCCCGCTCGGAGGAATGCTTGCTGGCATTACTCCTCTGTGGGCTTCGGAAATCGAACCGTTCGCCGTTCGGGTAACAACGAAAAGACTTCCTCGGATGAAACATTACGGAGATGTGTCCTCGCTGAACGGAGCAGATTTGCCGCCCGTGGATATAATCACATTCGGCAGTCCGTGCCAGGATATGAGCATTGCCGGAAAACGCAGCGGGCTTGACGGTTCAAGGTCGAGCCTGTTCTATGAGGCGGTCAGAATTATAAAAGAAATGAGGTGCGCTACCAATGGCAAATATCCAAGGTTCTGCGTGTGGGAAAACGTCCCCGGAGCGTTCAGTTCCAACAAGGGCGAGGACTTCCGGTGCGTCCTCGAAAGCCTGTGCAAGGTCAGGGACGAAACCGTTTCTGTTCCTCGATGTGAGAGGTGGGCTGCCGCAGGAAACATTGTGGCAGACGGTTTCTCAATCGCCTGGCGAGTGCTTGATGCACAATACTGGGGAGTCCCCCAGAGAAGAAAACGCATCTTCCTTGTCGCAGATTTTGATAGCGAATGCGCCGGAAAAATACTGTTTGAGTCCGAGGGCTTGTCGGGGTATTCTGCAGAGGGCTTCAAAGCGTGGAAAAGAGCTGCCGCCGCTGCTGAAGGCGGCTCTGGAACGGCAGGCGCAGTCTGCTTGAACGACCAGGGTGGACAGTCCATAGAAATATCGCACGATATAACCGCAACTCTTCGTGCGGAAATACACGGTCACCCGCCCTGCGTGATGGAATCCGCAGCAGGATTCTGCACGGAACACTCGGCAAAAGCGGGAGGTATCGGCTACGAAGATGAAACTTCGCCCACCCTCCGTGCCGGAACTGTTCCTGCGACTGTCTATGAAAATCACTCGCAGGATACGCGCTATACGGAGTTGCACGGTATTGCTCCAACGGTTTCGTCAACCTACGGAACTGGCGGCAACAATCAGCCGTTTGTGGTTGAAGATACTCGCTGCTTTGATGTTCGTTTCACATCTGACGGCACGAAAAACGCGCGCCATAACTGCTATGAAACAGATACATCACGGACGATAGATACGGGCGGTAATTCTCCCGACTCAAACCAAGGCGGCGTGGCAGTCGTAGCCGTCCAGGGTTCAATGATAGGCAGAGCCGATAAAAACGGTCCGCAAGGCAGTGGCGTAAACGAGGATGTTTCATTCACCCTGAATGCAACTGACAGACACGCTGTTGCGTTCTCGCAGGACAGCTATACGAAGTACAGCGAAAACGATAAATGCGGAGCGCTCCGAGCCGCAGGTGGGATGTACGGAGGCGGCTCGGAAACGCTTGTTTACAGCACAAGCAAGAATTCCTATCATACCGAAGCCGAGGAGAATCTCGCAAACACGCTTGTCGCAAGCGATTACAAAGACCCGCCGACCGTGAATTCTCCGGAATACATAGTCCGCAGGCTTACTCCAACCGAGTGCGCCCGTTTGCAGGGATTTCCCGACTGGTGGTGCGCAAATCTCGGAACGGATGAGCCAACAGATGAAGAACTACGGTTCTGGAAAGAGGTCTTTGAAACACACAGAAAAATCATCGGCAGCGCAGTCAAGCCGAAGTCCGAAAAGCAGATCCGCGCATGGCTGAAAAATCCCCACAGCGACTCTGCCGAGTACAAGCTGTGGGGAAACGGTGTTGCTTTGCCGTGTGTTTTCTTTGTGCTTTCGGGGATTGCATGGTTCAGTTCTTGCTCGAATTAGCGTTGCCCGGCTCATCGCCAAGCACGATTTTTCCGTGCTTTTCTTCAAACTTTTCTATACACTCACGAATCAGAACGATGATTTGCCCATTTGCGGAACGAGCCTCATAATCGGCAACATAATGCAGTTTGTCGAGCATTTCATCGTCAATTCTGATGGATAAACTCTTGATAGCCATAAAACTCCTCCTGTTTATATCCGATATGTGTTTATTTTAACATCATAGTGTGCTATAATGTATGAAGTGGGTTCAAAGTGCGTTCATAATGCGTTTATAAGGAGGGCAACATGAAAGTAGCTGTAATTGGTTCAAGAGGGCTGAGCGTGACTGATTTAGGCAGATATCTCCCCGAAAATACCACGGAAATCGTGTCCGGAGGTGCTAAAGGAGTAGATACTTCCGCAAGGGAATATGCTTTGGCACACGGAATAAAGCTGACGGAGTTCCTGCCGGAATACACAAGGTTCGGCAGGAGCGCTCCGCTGAAACGGAATATCACGATAATTGAGTATTCAGATATCGTGCTTGCGTTCTGGGATGGAAAATCACGAGGTACGAAATTTGTCATTGACAACTGCCGCAAACTCGGCGTGAAAGTCAGAGTTTACATTATAGACTAATAGTTGAGCCGTATATTGTGCATAACGCAGAATGTGCGGCTTTCTGTTAAAACCAGTTGACTTATCCCCCTATTCGAGTAAAATGTGTAGTACCGAAAGGAAATGGAGGTACATACAATGACAATTTACTACAACGCGCAGGACAGAAAACCGCTTGTGAAAGCCATCAGCGAGTTCACGGGATCGGACGCGATTTACCTGCGAACCCCGACCTACGCTTACCGCATTGATTATTTCACTGTGACCCGTGAGGGCAACCTTGAATTTGATGACAGAGCCGACAGTGAGGAAATCGAGGGTCTGATTGAATTCCTTGCAGAGCGTGGATTCATTGCCGAAGTTGCCGATACAAGCGCCACAGAGCAGCCGGAAACAGCAGCCGAGAAAGCACCCGCAGCCGCCGACAGCGCCGAACACAGCGAACCTGTGGGACTTACAGTGGAAGTTCCGCTTGACGGCTCGGCAGTCAAAAACCTCACCAAGCTGCTCGAAGCCAAAGGCAGACTTATCCGCAGAGCCTTAGCGGTGGACAGCCTGCCGATTGAGGTCACGGACAGCACGGTGAGGTTTCCCTGGTTCGCAGACTGCGGCGCTGACGATTGTAAGGCTTATGCGCATTTCATTTCGGCGCTCTGCGAACTCGCCGCCAATGCAAAGCGGGTCACATCAAAGGAAAAAGAAACCGACAACGACAAGTACGCATTCCGCTGCTTTCTCCTGCGGCTGGGGTTCATCGGTTCGGAGTACAAAGCAGAGCGGAAGATTCTGCTGAGAAATCTCACGGGTTCGTCAGCATTCAAAAACGGAGGTGTTTCAAATGAAATTCCCGAGTAAAGAACGGCTTGCGGAACTCCGAAACGAGTACCCCGTCGGCTGCCGTGTCGAGTTGATTTCAATTGACGACCCACAGGCTCCTCCGAAAGGCGCAAGAGGAACTGTACGAGGGGTTGACGATATTGGAAATCTCCTCGTTCGGTGGGACAACGGTAGCGGCTTAAATGTTGTCCTCGGTGTTGATGAGATTCGGAAAATCGGTGGCTGATATACACAATTCCAGCGAGTGTATTTCGTTCAATATATTGTGGTAAAACCGCTTGCTATATACTGCTTTTAGAGTTAATATGTGTGTACCGCAAGGGAAACAAAGCAAACGGAGGATACAAAAATGAACGAGAAAACCACCAAGCAGATTGAAGAAATGATGAACCAGACCATAGGGGTCGAGGTTGAAATGAATAACATTACAAGAACAAAAGCCGCGCAGCTTGCCGCCGAGTTCTTCGGAACAGGCAGACACGAGCACACCGCAGGCCGCAACGGTTACGATACCTACTCCGCATGGGACGGCGAGAGTCGCGAGTGGAAGTTTCAGAAGGACGTGAGCATTGCGGGACCCGACAGCGAGAAATGCGAAATGGTTACCCCGATTCTCACCTACAAAGATATTGAAACCTTGCAGAAACTTATCCGCAGACTTCGGAAAGCGGGTGCAAAGAGCGACGCGACAAGGGGCTGCGGAGTACACATTCACATTGGCGCAAAAGGTCACACGGCACAGACCTTGCGAAACCTCGCAAACATTATGGCAAGCCATGAAACCATGCTTGCAAGCGCCTTGAACCTCGACAGAAACCGCATGAACCGCTACTGCCGCACGGTCAGCAAGGATTTCCTGGTGGAACTCAACCGCAAAAAGCCGAAAACCATGGCGTCGCTTGCGGACACCTGGTACGGCAGTCAGAATGCAGATTACGGCAGGTCGGCGCACTACAACGAGAGCCGCTACCATATGCTGAACCTCCACGCAACCTTTACAAAGGGCACGATTGAATTCAGACTTTTCCAGTTTGACGCACCCTCGGGCGGCAAGAAAAACGGACTGCACGCAGGTCAGCTGAAAAGCTACATTCAGCTTTGCTTAGCGCTCAGCCAGCTTGCCAAGCAGGTCAAGACCGCAAGCGCAAATCCTCAGCAAACCGAAAATCCAAAGTACGCAATGAGAACATGGCTTTTACGGCTCGGATTCATCGGCGATGAATTCAAGACCGCAAGGGAACTTTACACCAAGCGGCTCGAGGGCGATACGGCTTTCCGCAACGGCAGGCCGCAGTAAGCAGGAGTTAGCTTCCTGCCCCCAACTCCCCCACAGCGTGGGGCTTTTGGTGGTAGAAAGGTGATTTCTGAAACTGAACCTTTCGGAAAGGAAAACACTATGAAACGTTATTATTTAGCCTACGGCAGCAACTTGAACATTCGGCAAATGGCGCTGCGGTGTCCTACGGCAAAGCCCGTGGGGACTGCGGTGATTAAGGACTACGGACTACTTTTCAAGGGCAGTAAAACGGGCGCTTACCTCACGATTGAGCCGAAATCGGGAGCGGAAGTTCCTGTCGCAGTCTGGTCGGTCGAGCCTGCCGATGAGAAACGGCTTGATGTATATGAGGGTTATCCTACGTTCTACTACAAAGCCGAACTTGACTTGCCTGTGAAATACTTCTCAGGCAAAAAGGTGGTCAAAACAGCGTTCGTGTATATCATGCACGAGGAGCGACCACTGGGATTGCCGAGTGGTTCGTATGTTAGGACTTGCCTTGAGGGTTACAGCAATTTCGGCTTTGACGAGAGTATTCTCCTCGCAGCGCTGAACAACAGCAGGAGGGTTGTCCATGAAATCAGATAACGCAACTATGCTTCGCACCTGTCCGCTCTGTGGGGCGCAGTACGGCGGTGTTCCCGCTCTTTCGAGAAAGTACCCCAGTACGCAGATCTGCCCGGATTGCGGCACACGGGAGGCCTTAGAAAGCATTGGGGTTTCCGCTGACGAGCAGGAGAAAATTTTCGGCATTATTCATCAGAATACACACAATTCTGACCGCTGATATTTGTGTACTATATTATCCGAAAACCGCTTGATATAACGTGGTTTTAGAGTTAATATACAGTCACCGAAAGGGAAATACACAAATACGGAGGACGAGAATATGTGGACACAGGGTGCGATAGGAATTAAGGACGAGAAAGGCAGAATGGTTTCGGTAAGCTACTGGATAAAGCATTACGAAGAGCCAAGCGAGGAATACGGAATCAGCGGCGGCAGGATTTCCAAGCTGATGTTAAAGCAGGACGGCAGGGTCGTTTACAACTACGACCGGGGTGTGGATGTTGAACCCCAGACCCCCGAAACCGAAAAGGCGCTTGCAATACTGATACACGAATACAACTAAACACTTGCGAAAGCCGCCTGCGGGCGGTTTTCCTCGTTCTGGGGGTGATAATATAAGAAAGCTGAAAAAGTATAAGCCGACAAAATTCAAGCTGAAATCTTCGGTGTACGATAAATCCGCTGCGGATTATGCCGTGGCTTTCATTGAGAACCTCTGTCATACCAAAGGCACATGGGCTGGAAAGCCGTTCGAACTAATCGACTGGCAGGAACAGATTATCCGCGACCTTTTCGGAACGCTGAAACCGAACGGGTATCGGCAGTTCAATACTGCATACATTGAGATACCGAAGAAACAGGGCAAGTCCGAGCTTGCCGCTGCTGTTGCTTTGCTCCTCACCTGCGGTGACGGTGAGGAACGAGCCGAGGTGTACGGCTGCGCCGCCGACCGTCAGCAGGCTTCAATCGTGTTTGAGGTAGCCGCCGATATGGTGCGAATGTGCCCTGCGCTGAACAAGCGAGTGAAGATTTTAGCATCACAGAAGCGGCTTATATACACACCGACCAACTCGTTCTATCAGGTGCTTTCGGCAGAAGCGTACAGCAAGCACGGTTTCAATATCCACGGAGTTGTGTTTGACGAGCTGCACACACAGCCGAACCGCAAGCTGTTTGATGTAATGACCAAAGGCTCCGGTGACGCGAGAATGCAGCCGCTGTATTTTCTAATCACT
>ERZ773194.3741-NODE-3741-length-12749-cov-3.259099_pt1 | contig 12749 bp, 14 predicted proteins | sample MGYA00511240_ERZ773194 | MGnify/ENA primary metagenome ERZ773194 (study PRJEB29015, sample SAMEA2737774) | human gut metagenome | biome: human gut; feature: human-associated habitat; material: faeces | place: China | collected 2012 ... | reverse complement strand
TTTTATAGACGAAATTTTGAAAGAAATTTTTATAAATTCAAAGATTTGCACTACGAAAATGACCTATTTCAAAATAGGTTTGTGGTCTGCAATAGTAGGACTATTTTTCGCTATATTGGCTTGTGCCCTTTGGTATATTGCACATCTATAGAAAACTAAATCAAAAATAAAAAAATAGTTATTAAAGGCTGTCAAGTTGGCGGTCTTTTTTCTTTTGCAAAAAATAAGGAGGTGAACCTATGGGACGAACAATCAAGAAGCAGTTTTGGCTAAACAGCAAAGAGGCCGAGGCACTGCGGAGGAATGCGGAGAAAACCTGCCTAACGGAAACGGCACTGGTGCGGCTGCTGATCACAGGCTTTGAGCCGCGGGAAAAACCGGATGCAGCATTTTATCAGGACATGAATCAGCTTTCCGCGATTGGAAACAATCTGAATCAGATTGCAGCTCGGCTGAACAGCAGCGGAGCGGTTGACAGCACGCAGTTAAAAGAGGAAATCGAAAAGCTGAAGGCGTTTCGCCTTGCGCTTTTGAAAAAGTATGTTGAGCCGGATGAAGCACAATGGCTGTAACGAAAATCTGGCCCGTTAAAGGCAGGATCGAGCAGCCGATCGCGTACGCTATAAACCCGAAGAAAACAGATAAAACCCTTTGGGCAGGCGATGCCAGCATCGAAGATGTCATCGGTTATGCGTCAAATAACGAAAAAACCGAAAAGCAGTATTATGTCAGCGGAATCAACTGCGAGCCGGAAAGCGCGGCAGAAGAATTTCGCATGGTCAAAAAACAGTTTCAAAAGCAGGGCGGAATCATCTGCTATCATGGCTACCAGTCCTTTGCGGAGGGCGAGGTCACGCCGGCAGAAGCACACGCAATCGGTGTGGAGTTTGCAAAGAAGTTTTGGGGAAAAGAGTATCAGGTGATTGTGACAACGCACTTAAACACGAAGTGTCTGCATAATCATTTTGTAATCAATTCGGTTTCCTTCGTACATGGCCGGCGGTGTCGTCAGACGAAGTGGCGGGAGCTGAAAGAAGTATCCGATGAAATCTGCAAAGAGCACCAAAAGTCCGTGATTGAAAATGCTTTCGGAAAGGGAATGCCATACACGCTTGCAAGGGCAGAGGAAAACGGAAAACCAAGCAGGCTTAATCTTGCAAGAGCAGCACTCGACGAGGCGCTTTCACAGTGCGGCAATCTGAAAGAGCTGCAAAGGCAGTTGAAAGCGCAGGGCTACGAACTTGATATAAATCCAAGCCATAAATACTGGACAATTCGGCAGGCAAATTGGAATCGCCCGATCCGGCTCATCCGTATGGGAAAAACATATGAGAAAGAGGCTATCCTGCAAAAGCTGATTGAAAATCAGTCAAAGCTGCGTCTTGGCATGAAGAACTTGCAGGTAGAAAGAAGATCCTGCCGTCAAAAGGTGAAAACGCCGAAGCGTAAAGTCAGCGGACTAAGAGGGCGATACCTGCATTACTGTCACCGTCTGGGTGCATTTCAAAAAAGGCAAAGCCCCGGACGCGTGCACTACTTGTATCGTGACGACCTCTTAAAACTAAACAATATTACAGCCGAAGCAAGGCTCCTTTGCGAAACGAAAATCGAATCTGCAGAGGAGCTTTTTGCATATGAAAAGAAAATGGAAAGTGAGGTGAAGGACTTATGCGTAGAAAGAAAGAAGCTATATAACGAAAAGCGAAGAGCGGGACTTACTGCAGAGGAAAAAATGCGCATTGCGAAGGAACGAGAGGCTTTGACCGCAGCCATACGGGTGTGCAGGCGAAAACTACACCTTTGCGAAAATATTCAGATGCGTTCAGAACACCTAAAAGAAGCGATGAAGCAGGAACAGGAGATGAGAGAGAACATGAAAAACAAAAAACGAGAAACGGAAAGGGGGCAGGGCAGATGAACTACAGCGGCGATGCAGCCGAGCAGGTGGTACGCTTTTCTTTAGAGGGCATGGAAGTTGTGATGAAGATTACAGGAAGCGCGGCAAAAGAAATGGCGATCCTGCTTGCGGCAGCCTTAAAGGCAGAACAGAAAACAGCGGGAAAAGCAAGGCTTTCCTCTATGCTGAAATCAGGCAAGGAACTGACCGTCTTTTCCCTGCCTCAAAAAGACCTCAAGAAATTTGTGCAGGAGGCAAAGAAGTATGGCGTGCTGTACTGCACGATTCGAGATCGGCAGAGCAAAGATCCAAACGCAGTTGTGGACCTTATCACACGCGCGGAGGACGCACCGAAAATCAATCGTGTGGTCGAGCGATTCAAACTGGCGGCAGTAGACACAGCAGAAATCGTGCAAAATATCGAAAAGGCAAGAGCAGAGAAAGCGAAGCCTGTACCCGAGGAGCGCAGCATGACCCAGACTGAACCCAACGAGGATATTGAAGCATATATGGGAAAACTCGATAAGCTTTTTGACGATATTGCAAGCCAGTCGGTCCCCACGCATTCCCGCAGCAGCGAATCTCTGTCAAAGCGCGGCTCAAAAGAGCAGGAAACAATCAAACCTACTTCTGAGAAAAAGCCATCGGTGCGGGAAAAGCTGCAGCGGGAGCAGGCAAGACAAAGAATGCAGAAAGAAGGCGGCAGGAGCAATATTTATGAGAGAAAGACCGCAGAGAAAGCGGCAGGAAAGGAGCGTTAAAGAAGATGGACACGATGTATGATTTTTTAGAAAAGAACCAGACCACAGGAAGAAATGGCGGCACGCAGCGGCAGGCGGGCGTCTATGACCCGGACGAATATCGTGAGCGCAAGCAGGCAGAGCGGCAGGAGTTATTTGAGTTACTAAATGAAGCGACAAAAGAAGCAGTATCCAGCGACGAAGCATTTAACCAGTACATTCGTTTGCAGGCAAGATTAAACTACACGGTGTCAAATAGTCTGTTAGTCTTCCTGCAGAAACCGGACGCAGCGGAGCTAAGGGAGTTTGATGACTGGAAGGCCAGAGGCGCACATATCCATAAAAACGCAAAGGCAATTAAAATCTTAGAGCCGCATATCGCACGAACCCGCGAAGGCGAAGCCTTTACCGCTTTTCAGCCGAAACGGGTCTTAGACATTTCGCAGACGACCGCACTTCCGGAAAATCGCAGAAAGGAGGAAGTCAGCGACAAAGTCAAATTCTTTGCGATTATGGGCATTTCAAAAGCAAAGGTCGAAGCAGTCGAAACGCACACCTTCGGCGAAGATGTTTTTTACGATGATAAACAAAACACGATTTATCTGCGAAAAGGCTTAGAGAGGGAAGGCTTCTTAAAAGGATTGATTCGCGAAGAAGTCAAGGCTGCGGTTTCTGAGCAAAACAAGGAGGAACTTCCGGAAATCCAAAACTTTCAAGCTGCGTGCGGGGCGTATCTTATCCAGCGGGAATACGGCCTTTCAGATAGGGACGCGATGATTTCAGTTCCGGAAAGCCTAAAAAATATGGAGCCGAAAGAAATCCGCAGGTGCTTGGAATATCCAGTCAGCATTCACAGCAAGCTAAAGGAAATGCAGAAGCAGATTGCGACCAAATTAAACGAAAAACAGAGTCGAACCCAAGACGCGAGGTAAGGCCATGAAAGAAAAACGATACCATTTAGCCATGGACGAAAGAGAGCGAAGCATCATGATTCATGCGCTCAACGATTATCGAAACGATTTGATTGACGAAAATCGCGCGCCGGATGCGGTGGAGGATTTGATTCTAAAAGCCGCCAATGCGCCGGACAAAAAGGTTCGCGTGGTGGAAAGGAAACAGGATGAAGCGCGATGAAACGAAAACGATGCTGCTGCTTTTTGCCTTCCTTTCTCTTCCGGTCATGTATCTTGCGCTTGCCGCAGCGCCCTACCTTGGAGCGGGACTTGGCGGCATGCTTCAGGGTATGATGCTTGCGCTTGAAAAACCGAATCTAACGCTATGTAAGGACAGCCTAAAAACTGTCCTTCTTTTTTTACTGGTTTACGCAGGGAGTATCGGCGTTTATCTTAGCATGCAGAAGAACTATCGCAGGGGCGCGGAGCATGGCTCCGCGAAGTGGGGGAATCCGCAGACTGTAAACAGGAAATATATGCAGAAACCGCCAAAGCAAAACAGGCTGCTCACGCAGCAAGTCCGCATAGGTCTTGACGGCAAAAAACACAGACGAAATCTCAATATCCTCGTCATCGGCGGCAGCGGTGCGGGCAAGACGCGTTTTTACGGTAAGCCCAATATCATGCAGGCAAATACCTCCTTCGTTGTGACAGACCCAAAAGGCGAAATCCTGCGGGATACGGGACATTTGCTGCAAGACGAAGGCTATGAGGTCAGGGTACTTGATTTAATCAGTATGGACAAAAGTCATTGCTATAACCCGTTCGTGTACTTAAAAGACGACAACGATGTGCAGAAGTTAGTAACGAACCTGTTTAAGGCAACCACGCCAAAGAACGCGCAGTCGCAAGATCCGTTTTGGGATACGGCAGCTTCCATGCTGCTTCTTGCGCTGATTTTCTATCTGAAATATGAAGCACCGGAGGAGGAACAGAATTTTGCGATGGTCATGGAAATGCTGCGCTATGGTTCGGTCAGTGAAGAAGATGAGGAATATATCAGCCCGCTTGACAGTCTGTTCTATGATTTAGAAATGCGGGAGCCGGAGCATATCGCGGTCAAGTATTACAAGAATTATCACAGCGGCGCAGGCAAAACACTCAAATCCATCCAGATTACCCTTGCCGCCCGGCTTGAAAAATTCAACCTTGAAAGTCTTGCGAATTTAACCAGAACGGACGAGCTTGAGCTATCCATGCTTGGTGAGAAAAAAATCGCGATTTTTGCGCTGATACCCGACAACGAAACCAGTTTTAATTTTCTGGTGTCGATTCTTTATACCCAGCTGTTTCAGCAGCTTTTCTTTTTGGCAGACCACAAATACGGCGGAAGTCTGCCGGTCCCCGTACATTTTTTGATGGACGAATTTGCAAATGTTAGCCTGCCGGATGACTTTGAAAAGGCACTATCTGTGATGCGTTCGCGCGGCGTATCGGTCAGCATTATTTTGCAGAACTTAGCACAACTTAAAAAGCTGTTTGAGAAGGAGTGGGAGAGCATTACGGGAAACTGTGACAGCTTTCTGTATCTTGGTGGCAATGAGCAGTCCACGCATGAGTACGTCTCAAAGCTCCTTGGTAAGGAAACCATCGACTTAAACACCTACGGCAAATCCGCAGGCAGAAACGGAAACTATTCAACCAACTATCAGATCAGCGGGCGGGAACTATTAACCCCAGATGAAGTGCGACGGCTTGACAACCGATACGCACTTTTATTTATTCGAGGCGAAAGTCCAATCATGGACTTGAAGTACGATATTTTGAAGCACCCGAATGTGAAGAAAACTGCTGACGGCGGCGAGAAACCGTTTATCCATGGAAAAGCAGCCGAAGCGATTGCCTCTGTGCTGCTGCGCTATACCGGAAACAGCGCGGAAGCGAACGAAGCGCGTACGCTTTCAGAAACGGATTATGAAGTACTCACCGAAGCAGAACTGGAAAAAAATTATGGATTGGAGGAATCTGAAAATGAATAAGAAAAACCAAAGCAAAACAACGGAAACAACAAAAAGAATATGGCGGCAGGCGGCCCGTTTCCTACTTACAACGAGCATCCTGCTGCTCCCACAGACAGCACTTGCGAGCGGAAAGGCGGGCGGAGATCCGCTCGCCGTCGTAAATAACCTGTCGGATTTTATCTTTGCGCTGATTCGCGCGATAGGGATCATTTTACTGGGACTTGGCATCATGCAGGTCGGCTTATCCTTAAAGTCCCACGACCCGTCGCAACGCGCCAATGGATTTCTCACCTTAGCAGGCGGCATAGTCATTACCTTTACGAAAGAGATTCTGAACCTGATTATCGGGTAACGAAGATGAGAAAACAGGGAAGCGAGGTGAGATTATGTCAGATAATTGGGTGGTGCAGAATCTACAAAACGCACTGACCACATGGAATGAGAAGCTGGCAGAGATCTGGGTGCTATTAACGGAAGAGCCGGAGTATTTCCGCGGCGGCGACATTTGGAAGGTCATTGTCGATATTCACGGCGCACTGCGGGCAATCGGAATTGCACTGTTAGTGCTATTTTTTTTGGCAGGAATGGTAAAGGAAAGCGGCAGTTTTGCAGAAGTCAAACGACCGGAGCAGGCGGTCAAGGTTTTTATCCGCTTCATTATCGCGAAAGCTATCGTTACCTACGGACTGGAGCTCATGCTTGCGATTTTTGCAATTCTGCAAGGCATTGTCGGTACGATTATGCGAACGGCAGGGCTTGGCAGGACGCAAGGCACGCAGGGCATGATCCTTCCTGATGCCATGATCACAGCGATTGAGGATTGCGGCTTTTTTGAAAGTATTCCGCTTTGGGCAGTTTCTCTTATCGGCAGCCTTGTGATTACCGTGCTGTCGTTTATCATCATTATGACGGTATATGGACGCTTTTTTAAACTATACATGTACACAGCGATTGCCCCTATTCCCTTATCGACCGTAGCAGGACAGCCCACGCAGCACATCGGCATTTCATTTTTGAAATCCTACGCCTCGGTCTGCATGGAGGGCGCGATTATACTTTTAGCCTGCGTGATCTTTTCCATTTTCGCAGCTTCGCCGCCTGTCATAGACACTGCTGCCGCGCCTGTTGCCATGGTCTGGTCGTATCTTGGGGAACTGATTTTTAATATGCTGATACTCGTTGGGACAATCAAAATGGCGGATCATGTGGTAAAGGAGATGATGGGACTGTAGCTGCCTGCAATTAAGAGTTGACAAATAACAACCCTTAATGTACCATGGTGGTAAGAAGGTGAAAAAATGAGAAATGAAGATTTAGCTACACAATTATTTTTTGCAAAAGAAGCAGCGGAGTATTTAGGCATCAGCACACAGCGTCTCAACAAACTTGTCCAAAACGGTAAGATTGTACCGATAAAAAAGACGGCATCGGGGACGCTATTTCACATTGAAGAATTAGAAAAACGAAAAGAAGAGTTGCATATTTTTGATGAAATGACAGGAGGGAGAAACGGCATGTTTTTAATAGACAATCAGGTAAAACAAGAAGCTCTGAATTTCTCTGCCTTAATGAATCTTTTGAGCTATACGGAGCAAAAATTGGAGCCATCTTTTGATGAGTTTGCGAAGGAGCATGATGTAACGATTCCGATGACAGACCCGTCAATTCTTTTAGAATACTCCAATTACTTTGAAATCTTTAATGCTGAAAAAATCAAAAGAGCATATAGCCATGCTGCAAAGGAATTTTCAAAACTCAAGCCCGATGATGAAATTATTAAAAGAGGCTCTTTAGATTATCCGCCATTGCTTGAAAAAACAAAACAAGCACCAAGATTCTTATATTTGCGCGGCAGAAAAGGACTTTTGCAAGAACGAAGGACGGTAGCGATTGTTGGCTCAAGACAGGCTTCGGAAAACGCGAAAAAAAATACAAGAATCGTTACAGAGCTTTTAGGCAGAAATGGAGTTGTCATTATTTCAGGCTTAGCAAAAGGAATTGATGTTACGGCACATAGGAGCGCATTGGAGCATAATTATAATACAATCGCAGTAATAGGAACAAATTTGAATCAGTATTACCCGATTGAAAACAAAGAAGTTCAGTTGGAGATTGAGAAGAAAGGCTTAGTTGTTTCGCAGTTTTCTCCGGCAGCAAAGACGGAACGCTGGTTTTTCCCATTAAGAAATGGAGTTATGAGCGGACTCTCGCTTGCAACTGTAATTATGGAGGCAGGCGAAACTTCAGGAGCGCTGAGACAAGCAGATTTTGCACTAAAACAGAATCGCCAGATTTTGATTCCGTCCAAAGCATTAGAAATAGAAACCATTTCATGGCCGAAAAAATATGTAGATCAAGGCGCTCAGACAGTGACTTCTCCAAGAGATATTATGCAAAAATTGGCAGAAAGCAGTGTCCTTAACGGCGAGGTAAAACAAGAAGAACAATTAAGTTTTGATGCATTGATTCAGAAAAAGCCACAAAAGGAATCCGATATTTTTAATCATGCGAAACTATTAAGTTTTGGGCAGTAAAAGGTGAAAAAGAATGTTTCGATTTACGACAGAAGTAAAAGGGCTGGCTATTGATTTTGATAGCTTTGAAGAGCCGATTGAAAGCTGGGATGAGATTGCAAATGACTTTAATTGCCTGTTCATTACCACTGTTCCCGAGAGCAAAGAAAATATAGAAAATACTTTATATGCCAAGACACTGCTTATAAACCGGATGACAAAAAATTTTATTCCGAATCCTGAATTGCAGACAAAAGTTTTGCAGAGTTTGGATATTCAGGAAAGCGAATTGGCGTACTTATCTGCAAATTCAGTCTTTATAAGCAATGCATTGACCTTTTACAGTGCGGTAATTTATGTTACACAGGGGACTATGGATTATGAAGAATATCCGCAGTTTCCAGATTTGATTTGCACAAATTTAGGAGAAGTAAGCAGATTCCTTAAACAAAGAATTGTAAGTTTCTATGGTGAAGAATGTTTTTCACCAGAAAAGAATAGCCCGAGATTGGCCTCTGTTCCTAATGTGGAAGTTCATTATGAAAAAGGGGTAGGCAGACTGATTTGCTTGGGACGATATTACGGACATAAAACATATATGCAGCAACTACATCCCTATTCAAGGATTATTTCTATGAATAAGAATCAAGAGGGGAAGCTATTTCGCCTTTATGATGCTGATCTTGCTGATCAGCTTTCAAAAGCAGTCTATATGTATCTGAAAGATTCCAGTGACTGCATTTGCAGCGTTCCTGTCAGAAAAGGTACCGTTAATCGGTTTGAAAACATTGTAGAAAAAATCGCAAAGAAAAATGGGTTGGAAAATATAAGCCATCAGTTTGTAGCAAAGCGTGATTATGGAAAGCAAAAACTATTATCACACGCTGAACGAAAGCAAAATGTCAAAGATGCTTTTTCTTTTGACGGAAGTTTGGAAGGAAAGCGAGTTATCCTGCTGGATGATATTATTACGACAGGAGAGACGCTGAGAGAATGTGCATTGACTCTGAGGAATGCAGGCGCAGATAAAATTTCTTTTTTAACTTTTGCGATAAATCAGAAAGAAATTGAATACGGAACTGCAAATCAACCAAAAGTCTGCTGCCCTAAGTGTGGAATGCCTATGAAACTTTTTGCTAACAGCAAAAATCGTTTTTTATTTTATAGCTGCAGGGAGTGCGGCGTATCGAGCGGATATGAAAAGGAAAAAGCAAAACTTTTGACACAGATTAACCAAGAATTTACAAAAGTTAGCGAAATGGATAATGAAGAAAACTTTGACATAACGCTTTAACTGACCTTGCAGTGGCATACAATTTTGAATCAAGCGTAGGAGAAGATTATGAAGTCTGAACAAAAGGTCAATACACAAGGGAATCTTGCAATTTCTGCAATACAAATGCTGCAGGCGCAAATGAGCGGGATGGCAGAAAGCGCAGGACTTGACTCTGAAGATGCAGTCATGGATTTGGTTAAGGAAATCCGTAACGAAGATAGCGACAAATAAACAATGAAACCATTCAGCAGCAGCCCGCGCAGGCTGCTTTTTTCTTAGGGAAAAGGAGGCAATATGAGGAGAAAAAAGCAATATACGAGCATAAAATATTAAAAAACGGCATAAAATGTATAGAAACAATATTATTTTATTGATTTTCATAAAAAAATATAGTAAAATAATATAGCTTGTATAAAAAAATGTGCGTAAAATGTGTTATCATATGAATCGGAGGGAACGGCTATGAAACCTAAAGTTAGGATAACCAATATTGCAATTAAGAATTTTAAGAATGTGAACTTTGGGGAACTGTCTTTCGTCAACAATCGAAAAAATTTTAAGGCGAGTATTTTAGGCCTTTATGGTCAGAATGGCTCAGGAAAAACGGCATTGATTGATGCGTTGGAACTGCTTAAATATGCTTTATGTGCTATGGAAGTACCAGACAAATTTGCTGATTTTATCAATGTCGATTCTGATTCTGCCGAAATTTCATATTCCTTTGACATCAGGCTGAATGAAACGATATATCCTGTCGTGTATCGCTTGACTTTGGGCAGAGAAATAGTGCAGGTTGATGGAAATGCAGAACTCTTTATAGAAGAAGAAAGCAAGTATAAGGTAAAAATCTTAAATGAAGAATTTCACTGCCAGACGAGAACCCCTGATGGGAAATTGCGTATGGGCAGAATGATTGATACGAAGTCAACCGCTACAGTGTTTGTTCCAGTGTCTAAATACGAACTTTTGGTTGGCAGAGGCAAAGAAATTTCGACAGACCTTCTTGTTTCCAAAAAGCTGTCACAAAAGACGGCAAAAACCTTTGTATTTTCCAAGGACTTGTTAAACGCAGTACGAAGCAATGCAGCAAATCAGAATGCAGGCGATGAAAAGAAAACAGAGACGGCACACTATCTGGCCCTGCTCGAAGCCTTAGTTGAGTTTGGAAATATTGAACTGTTTGTTATTAACACAGCAAATTCAGGACTGATAAGCCTAAATACCCAGCCTCTTGTATTCAAAATTCGAAGTAAGGAAAATGAAGCAAAGGGAACATTAGGTACGATTGCTCTGCTGATTGAAAAGCCTTCGATTATACCGGAAGATATGTATCATGTTACGGAAACCGTGATTGAGAATATGAATATTGTGCTCAAAAAAATTATTCCGGGGCTTACGATTGCTGTGAAAGACCTTGGAAACCAGACGATGCCAAATGGCATGATTGGCAAAAGAGTCGAACTTGTTTCAAAGAAAAACAGCAGAGAAATTCCTTTGAAATATGAGTCGGAGGGAATCAAGAAAATTGTTTCATTCTGCAGCTGCTTGTTGTCGTTTATAATCAGGAATCAATTACAGTTGCGATTGATGAGCTTGATTCAGGGGTATTTGAGTACCTTTTAGGTGAAATTTTACGCATCATATCTGAGAAGGGAAAGGGACAGCTTATCTTTACTTCCCACAATCTCAGACCATTGGAAACAATCGACAGAGGATTCGTGGCATTTACTACCACAAATCCGGACAAGCGATATATCAGACTTGCTAACGTCAAAGAAAATCATAATCTCAGAGATTTTTACTATCGTGACATTATGCTCGGAGAGCAAGACGAAGCCGTTTACGATTTGACAAACAATGCGGAAATCGCATTAGCATTCAGAGAGGCGGGTGAGAGCATTGGCTCGTAAAAAGGTAGTGTTTATCATAGTGGAAGGACCGTCCGATCAAGATGCGTTGGAATTATTATTAAACAATATTTTTGACAACAATCGGGTATTTGTGTATGTTACGCATGGCGATATTACCAGTCGAAAGGGGAATACCCCGAATAATATTTTGAAAAGGGTTACTGAAAAAATCAAAGGGTATGCAATGAACAACCATCTTGATAAAATCCATTTTCAGCAGATTATTCACATTATGGACATGGACGGAGCCTATGTGTCGGAGGAATGTATTATAGAGGACAACGAAGCTGAGAAGCCGTTTTATTCTGTAGATGCTATCAGAACTTGTGACAAACAGGGAATTGCAGAGCGCAATTTGGCAAAAAGTAAGAACATGGATAAACTATCAACCTCTGCTGTTATTTGGGGAACCATTCCCTATGCAGCCTACTATATGTCATGCAATCTCGACCATGTTTTGTATAATAAACTGAATAGTTCTGACGAGGAGAAGGAAGAAGACGCGTATCACTTTGCGTCAAAATATAAAACAGATACAGATGGATTCGTAAAATTCTTGTCAGAATCGGATTTTTCCGTTAGCGGAGATTATATTTCGAGTTGGAACTATATAAAAAAGGACAAGCATTCGCTGGAAAGACATACGAATTTAAGCTTGTGCTTTCCGAAGAAAGTTCCGACAAAATACGCGCCGGAATCCCCGAACCACGCGCAGAACAGTACATACAGCACCATGAAGATACCAAGCCCCTCGCCATGCGCGGAATACCTCAGCAGGGTTATACTGCATAGAGCAACCGGAAGAAGCCCTCCCGCAGCGCCGCATGCGAGCACCTGTTCAAAGCGGACTTGCTTGTGGAACTTCAGCATAATCAGCGCCATCACAATTACATACAGCATTGCGGCAGGCACAGCCAGGAACTTGATTTGGCTTATGGAAATAATAATCGGAAAAACAGCGCCAAAGACAATTGACGTCCACCTCAGCACGGTAAACTTATCGCACTTTATCGCGCGGGTAAGCTCCCATACCCCGACAGCAGACAAAAACGAAATGGCCGCGCAATAAACGAATAGATTATCGAGAATCAGAATTGCGACTCCCAGTACTATTCCAACAGCAGCGGAGATCAGTCTCACACCCATAAGCAAACCCTTCCTCTGAAACTACACCCCGCCAAAGCGCCTGTCCCTGTCGTTGTAGATTTGTATTGCGTATTCCAGATGTTTTTTTGTGAAATCCGGCCAGAGCACGTCCATAAAAACGAACTCCGCATAAGCCGCCTGCCAGATCAGAAAATTTGACAGTCTCTGCTCGCCGCTGGGTCGGATTATCATGTCCAGCGGGGGCATTTCCGCAGTATAAAGCAGTTTCTCGATAGAATCCTCAGTTATGCCGTCCGGAGAAATTTCCCCGGAAGCCGCTTCGCGGGCAAGCTCCCTTGCGGCTCTTGTAATTTCATCTCTGCCGCCGTAGTTCAATGCCACGCCGGCGATAA
>ERZ773194.3738-NODE-3738-length-12758-cov-3.636464_pt1 | contig 12758 bp, 10 predicted proteins | sample MGYA00511240_ERZ773194 | MGnify/ENA primary metagenome ERZ773194 (study PRJEB29015, sample SAMEA2737774) | human gut metagenome | biome: human gut; feature: human-associated habitat; material: faeces | place: China | collected 2012 ... | reverse complement strand
ATATACAGAATAAGCATCGACCTGAGCCTTGATGGCGATATCCAGTCTATCTATTACCTTGCCACGCCCGTAGGCGAGGCAAAAAACGTGGCTGTTAAAAGCCGCAACGAATTGTCCTCAGATGTGCGTTCGGCAAACTATTCGGCGAGCTTTTCCGAAAACCTCACTGCTGCCAAATTAAACGACTGTGAGCTTGGCTACTACGCCGACGGAGTTGCGCACAACGGCAAGACCTATCTTTTCCCCGTTTACATCATGACCGGCGAGGGCACGAACGCCGCCGGCGAAAAAGAAACGTTCGACATCATAATCGACGCGCAGAAATAAACCCCCAAAAAAGGTCAGGAGCTTTATCCTGACCTTTTTGTATATTAAATCATTTTTTGCAGTCGCGGCAGTCCTTGCAGCTTTGCGAGCAGCCGGAGCATTTGCCGCCGCAGCAGCCCCTGCCCTTTTTCATGCTGCGCACGGCAAGCACGAGCCACACGGCAACAACGGCAATTATAACAAGCTCCATTTTAAAAAATCACCCCGATAAGCGCATACACGCAGAAGGCTGTCAGCCATGCCACACAGCACTGCGAGATCATGACGAGCACCGTTTTCACTCCGCTGCCAAGCTCGCGCCTGAGCGCCGCCAAAGCCGCCACACAGGGTGTATACAGCAGGCAGAACACAAGGAAGCTCACGGCCGAAGGCAGAGTGAACAGTCCTCCCAGTGCGGCCGAGCCGAGGTTTGCGCCGACATTCATCAAAACGCCGAGCGTGCTTATGACGGCTTCCTTTGCCATGAGGCCGGTAAGAAGTGCCGTTGCGACGCGCCAGTCGCCAAAGCCGAGGGGCGCGAACACCGGCGCTATCCATGTGCCGATGATGGCAAGCAGACTGTCGGTGCTGCCCTCGCCGACAACGTTGAGGCGCACGTCGAAGTGCTGCAAAAACCATATGACAATGGTCGCCGCGAAAATGACGGTGAACGCGCGGCGGATGAAGTCCCACGCCTTTTCCCACATGAGCAGCAGAACGCTTTTGAGCGACGGCATGCGGTAGTTCGGAAGCTCCATGACAAACGGCACGGGCTGGCCGCGGAAGGCCGTGCTCTTGAGGATGAGTGCGACGATGATGCCCATAACGATGCCGAGCGCGTACAGGCAGATCATCGCCAGGCCGCGGTTTTGCGGGAAGAAGGCCGCGGCAAACACCGCGTATATCGGTATCTTTGCAGAGCAGCTCATATACGGCGTGAGGAGGATGGTCATCTTCCTGTCGCGGTCGGAGGAGACGGTGCGCGTCGCCATGATGGCGGGCACCGAGCAGCCGAAGCCGATGAGCATCGGCACGAAGCTGCGCCCCGAAAGGCCAAGCTTTCTCAAGGGTCTGTCCATAACGAAGGCCACGCGCGCCATATAGCCCGTGTCCTCAAGGATGGAGAGGAAGAAGAACAGCGTCACGATTATCGGCAGGAACGACAGCACGCTCCCGACCCCGGCGAAGATACCGTCGATCACCAGCGAGTGGACGACCGGGTTTATCCCATACGCCGTAAGTCCGCGGTCGACAAGGCCGGTCAGCGCGTCGATACCGAGGCTCAGCCAGTCCGACAGCGCCGAGCCGATGACATTGAAGGTGAGGTAAAAGATCAGGAACATTATCGCAAGAAAAGTCGGGATCGCCGTATACTTTCCGGTGAGCACCCTGTCCATGCGCACCGAGCGCGCGTGCTCCCGGCTCTCGTGGCATTTCACGACGGTCTTTGAAACGACGCCCTCAATGAAGCTGTAGCGCATATCGGCAAGGGCGGCGTTGCGGTCAAGCCCGGACTCGCTCTCCATCTGCACGATGCAGTGCTCCAGCAGCTCCCGCTCGTTCTCGTCCAGCTCCAGCCTGCCGGCAAGCTCCGGGTCACCCTCGATGAGCTTCGCCGTGCAGAAGCGGGAGGATACGCCGAGCCTGTCGGCATGATCCTGAATGAGATGGATGACCGCGTGGATGCAGCGGTGGACAGGCGAATCGTCCGCGCAGAAGTCCGTCACTCCGGGCAGCGCCTTTTTCCGCGCGGTGTCGACTACGCGGTCGATAAGCTCGGACACGCCCTCGCCCTTCACGGCACTGATTGGCACGACCGGTACGCCGATGAGACGGCTGAGCTGCTGCACATCGACCGTGCCGCCGTTTGCGTAGACCTCATCCATCATGTTGAGCGCGATGACCGTCGGCACACGCAGTTCGAGAAGCTGGAGCGTAAGGTAGAGGTTGCGCTCGATATTCGTCGCGTCGATTATATTGATGATGCAGTCGGGCTTCTGGTTGATGATGAAGTCGCGCGAAACTATCTCCTCCTGCGTATACGGGCGCAGGGAGTATATGCCCGGCAGGTCGACCACAGAGCAGTTCTTCACTCCCTTTACCTCGCCGGACTTCTGCTCGACTGTGACGCCGGGGAAATTGCCGACGTGCTGGTTTGAGCCGGTCAGGGCATTGAAGAGCGTGGTCTTGCCGCAGTTCTGGTTTCCGACAAGCGCAAAGATCATTTTGAACCGACCTCCCGCACCTCTATCTTTTTCGCGTCCTCGATGCGCAGCGTCAGCTCATAGCCGCGCACGCGGATCTGTATCGGGTCGCCCATCGGCGCGATCTTCTGAAGCGTGACCTCCGTGCGCGGGATCAGTCCCATGTCCAGCAGGCGGCAGCGCAGCGGCCCCTCGCCGCCGACGGCGGTGATAACGGCGGAAGCGCCGGTCTTAAGCTCATCCAAAGTCATATATGCAGCCCTCGTCTTTATATTCTTTATGTATAATAAGTTAGCCTTAGCTAACTTTGAATGTTATCATCCGCATATGCCTTTGTCAATACCGGAAGAAAATTTCTCTATAAAAGAAAACGCACTCCCCATAACGTACAGGGAGTGCGCAAAAATATCTGCTCAGCTCAGCGCCGAGAACACGCGGGCGATGGGAGAATCGGAGGAGACGACAAGCGTCTTTTCCCCGTCCTTGATGGAATTGCGCGCCATGTCGAGCGCACGCATGAACTCATAGAAGTCCGCTTCCGCCGGGGTATCGTACACCTCGGAGAGGATGCGCATGTACTCCGCTTCGCCCTCAGCCTTGAGCTTCTCAGCCATTGCGTTTGCCTCAGAGAGTGTTATCTGCACGGTCTTGTCCGCTTCGTTGCGGATCTGCTTTGCCTCGGCTTCGCCCTCGGCGGAGAAGGACGCGGCGATGTTCCCGCGCTCGGAGATCATGCGCTCGTATACGGCGGCCTTGTTCTCGTCCGGCAGGTCGAGCCGCTTCGTCTCGATGGCGAGCACGGTTATGCCGTAGGCGTCGAAGGTGTCGCCGACGTTGTCCATTATCTTCTGAGCAAGCAGCCCGTCGCGCCCGGAGATCACGTTCTCCTGCTTCATGGAGCTGATGACGGTCTTGAGGCTGTTATAGACAATGGTGTCGATACGGTACTCGGCGTTCGCGATGTTGCCGGAGAGGGTCTTGATAAACAGCAGAGGATCGTCAATGCGCCAGAGCACGAAGCTGTCGGCGACCATGGATTTCTTGTCGCTCGTGATAACATCGCTCACGGCAAGGTCATAGAGCATCTCGGTCTTGGGCAGGGTGCTGACCGACTGGATAAACGGCAGCTTCATGCTCAGTCCCGGCTCGTCCACGACCTTGACCACCGCGCCGAACTGGCGCACGATGGTGTATTCATTCGGCTGGGTCGTATAGAAGCAGCCGCCGAAGAGTATGACCGCCGCGATCACCGCGATTATCGGGAGTATTATTTTCTTTTTCATCAGTTTTCTCCTCCCATGTCGACACTGGCAAAGGGGCTCAGCGGAAGCGCGGTCTGCACGCCGGTGTTCTCATCGACGATATAGAGCTTTATGCCGGGCAGTATCTCCTCCATCGCCTCGTAATAGAGCCGCTGCTTTGTTATGAGCGGGTACTTTTCATATTCGTCAAACAGCGATTTGAAGCGCGCGGCCTGACCGTTGGCCTCGTTTATCTTGCTTTCCTTGTAGCCTTCGGCGCTCTTGATGATCTGGTCGGCGTCCGCGTTCGCGGCGGGGATGACCTCGTTTGCGTACTTGCGGGCGTTGTTCACCGCGGTGTCGGCCGACTGCTTGGCTGTCTCGACCGCGGTAAAGGCCTGCTGCACCTCGACCGTGGGCGGCTCCGCGTCCTGAATGGTGATGTTCGTCAGCTGAAGGCCGATGTCCTCGCTCTCGAGCCGCGTCACGACCTTCTGCTTTATCGCGGCCTGTATCTCACTCTTGCCGGTGGTGATGACGCTGTCGACATCATAGAGCCCTATTGTGTCGCGGATATAGCTCTGGCAGAGCATGCGCAGGATATCGAGCGGGTCGCCGGAATTATAGAGGAATTTTATCGGGTCGGTCACCCTGTATTCCACATAAAAGTCCACGTTCACAAAGTTATAATCGTAGGTGATCATGAGCGACTCGTCCTCGACCTCCGAACCGTCCGTGCGGTAGCCGAGGGGGAAGCCCTGTATGGTCTTTGCGACCTTGGTGACGCGCTGGATATACGGGATCTTCAGCTTGAGTCCGGAGCTTGAGACCATGCTGGGCTTGCCGAAGGTCGTAATAACAGCGTACTGATCCTCCTTGAGCGTGTAGAAGGAATCGAGTGCCGTTATCACCAGCAGCACGGCCAGCAGGATAACTAGCAGGCGCTTTGTTGGCAGCTGTATGCGTTTTTTCGGCTTGGGTGCCGGGCCGCTGCTGTAGCTGCCGTCGTCGGTAAAATTCATATCTGTCCCCTTTCATGTCTTTGCGACTGTTTATACTTTGATTATACAGTATCATTGCCGGTGCGGTAAAGCAGATTTTCATGCCCTGATGCAATGTTAACAGAATGTTCCATTTTATTTTAGGTTCGCTTAAGATTTCAGGCCTACAATTTCCCATTGTTGGAAACCATGCAAAGGAGCTGATTCTTTTTGATAGAAGTAAAGCATCTGACAAAGCTCTACGGTGAACACACGGCTGTGTCGGATCTGTCCTTCACGATTGAGGACGGCCGCATATACGGCTTTCTCGGCCCGAACGGCGCGGGCAAGTCTACGACCATGAACATTATGACCGGCTGCCTTGCCGCCACCTCCGGCGACGTGAGAATCGACGGGCATGATATCTTCGAGGACGCAGGCGAGGCCAAAAAGCTCATCGGCTATCTCCCGGAGCAGCCGCCGCTGTACATCGACAGCACGCCGAGGGAGTACCTGCAATTTGTCGCCGAGGCAAAGCGCGTCGCCAAGAGCGATATCAAGCGGCAGATCGCGCAGGTGATGGAGGTCACGCAGATCACCGACGTGGCGGACAGGCTCATCCGCAATCTCTCGAAGGGCTACCGCCAGCGCGTCGGCATCGCGCAGGCGCTGCTCGGAAACCCAAAAGTCATCATCCTTGATGAGCCGACCGTCGGCCTCGACCCGAAGCAGATAGTCGAGATACGCGAGCTTATAAAGAGCCTCGGGCGCGAGCACACCGTCGTCCTCTCAAGCCACATTCTCTCCGAGGTTCAGGCCGTGTGCGACACGGTGCTGATAATCTCCAAAGGCTGCCTTGTCGCCTGCGACACACCGGAGAACCTTGAAAAGCTCTTCGCCGGCAAAGCGCGCATCGAGCTTGACACCGACGCTGACAAGGCCAAGGCGCTGGAGCTTGCCGGCACCCTTCCCGGCGTCACGAAGATAGACGCGCAGCCGCACGACAATGGCTGCCGCCTGACGATAGAGCTGTCCGGGGACGACACCGGCAGCGTCTGCCGTGAGCTTTCGCTCCGCTTCGCGGGTGCGGGGCACGCGATACTCCAGATGACCACCGCCAAGGCAAGCCTTGAGGATATCTTCATCGAGCTTACCGACGGAGAAAAGGAGGCTGGCAAAGCATGAAAGCCGTATTCCGGCGTGAGCTGTCCTCATATTTCACGGGGCTTTCGGGCTGCGTGTTCGGCGCGTTCCTGCTGCTGTTCGCGGGGATATACACCATGGCCTACAACATCAGAGCCGCCGTCAGCAATTTTGAATATGTCCTGAGCAGCATGTCGTTTATCTTCCTTGTCATCGTCCCTATACTCACGATGCGCGTGTTCGCCGAGGAGAAGCGGCAGAAGACCGATCAGCTCCTCTATTCCCTGCCGCTTACGATGACCGAGGTCGTGATGGGCAAATACCTCGCGATGCTCGTCATGTTCCTGATTCCGCTGTGCATCATCGGCATATACCCGGCGGTGCTCTCTCACTTTGGCAAGGTGAACCTCGCCGCGGCCTACGGCGCGCTCGTCGGCTTCTTCTTCCTCGGTGCGGCGCTGCTCGCTGTCGGGGCGTTCATCTCCTCGGTCACGGACAGTCAGGGCGTCGCGGCGGGGCTGTGCTTTGCGGCGCTGCTCGTGAACTACTTTCTCGCGAGCTTATCCAGCTTCTTTTCGTCCACAGCCTTCGCGTCCTTCGCGGCGCTGACCTTTGCCGTGGCGGCGCTGGCGCTGATATTCTATCTGATGACCAAGAGCGGTTTTGCCTCGGCGGTCATCTTCATCGCGTCCGAGGTGCTCGTCTTTGTGTTCTACACATTCAAGAAAGACAGCTTCGAGGGACTGTTCCCGAATATACTCTCAAGCCTGTCGCTCTTCGCGCGCTTTGAGCAATTCGTGAGCGGCATCTTTGATGTGACCGCGATAGTGTTCTATATCACCGTGGCCGCCGTGTTCCTGTTTCTCAGCGTGCAGGCCATGGAAAAGAGGAGGTGGAGCTGATGAAAAAGAACGATACCGCAAATCGCCCGTTCTCTTCGCTCAACACCCGCAGCTTCCACGCGGGCGGCTACAGCGTCGCGGCGGCGGTGATAGTGCTGGCGATAGCCGTCGCGGTGAACGCCCTCGTCGGCAATCTCCCCTCGACATATACGAAGCTCGACACTACCGCAAACGGACTCTACACCGTCTCCGAGCAGACGGAAAAGGTCTTATCCGGGCTGGATGAGGACATTGACATTTATTGGATCGTCCAGAGCGGGTACGAGGACTCGAACATTGCGACGCTCCTTGACCGCTACAGCAGCCTGAGTGATAAAATAAGCGTGATGAAAAAGGACCCGGATGTTTACCCGACCTTCGCCAAGCAGTATTACGACGGGCAGCTCTACAACAACTCCCTCGTCGTCTGCCGCGGCGACCGTTACTGCTACATCGACTATAACAGCATCTACGAATACGATTATTCCGACTACTATTCCGGCGGCTCCGTCAGCCAGAACTTCGCCGGTGAGGGTGAGCTCACGAGCGCCATCAGCTACGTCGTGAACGACGCCATGCCGACGCTCTATATCCTCACTGGGCACGGCGAAGCGGAGCTGAGCTCCACGTTCAAGACCGCGATTGAGAAGCAGAATATCCAGACCGAGAGCCTGTCCCTGCTGACGGTCGAGGCCGTACCGGAGGACGCGGGGGCGCTGCTCATAAACACCCCGCAGAGCGATATCTCCGAGGACGAGGCGCAGAAAATTGCGGATTATCTCGCCTCCGGCGGCAGGCTGATGCTCGTTACCGACCCGCCGAAGGACGGGGCGCTCACGAACCTTGAAGCGCTCATGGCGGGCTACGGCGTTGAAGCCGTCGACGGCATCGTTGTCGAGGCGAACCAGAATAACTACGCATGGGGTACGCCCTATTATCTGCTGCCCGACCTCAAGAGCCACAGCATCACTGAACCGCTCATTGACGGCGGCTACTATGTGCTGCTGTCCATCGCGCACGGGCTGCGCGTGAGCGATACACTTCCCGACGGCGTAACGGTCGATACCCTGCTCAGTACCTCCTCTTCCGCGTACTCCAAGGCCGCGGGCTATGACAGCACTACCTACGAAAAAGAGGACGGCGACATTGACGGCGCTTTCGCGCTGGGCGCTGCCGTCACCGCCGAGAATGACGACGGCAGCACGGCGCAGATAGTCTGGGTATCCTCGGGCGCACTGCTGGATGAGCAGAGCAGCTCGATGGTCTCGGGCGGAAACCTCGACCTGTTTCTCAACGCTATCAGCTGGATGTGCGGCCATGAGGACGGCATATCCATCCATTCAAAGAGCATGAACTATGAATACCTCACGATAAGCAGCTCAAGTGCCTCGGTGATGACCGCGGTCATTATCTGGCTGATCCCGGCGCTGTTCCTCGGTACAGGCGTCTGCGTACGGCTCAGAAGGAGGCGCAAATGAAAAGGGCAAAGAAACTGCTTATTCTCCTCGGTGTGCTCATCGTGGTGTGCGCCGCGGCCTTTGCCGCGTCAAAGCTGAACCCGGAGCTGAACACCGGTAATGACGGCACCGACAGCTCCGCCGTGTTCACGCTCGATGCCGACTCCGTGACCGCGCTGAGCTTCAAGTACACGGGCAGCCTCAGCTTTGAGCACGATAATGGCACATGGTACTCCAATGACGATCCTGACTTTCCGCTTGACAGCTCGCGCATTGACCGCATGGTGAGCGCCATCAGCAGCATCAGTGCCAAACGCACGATAGACCAGCCCGCCGCGCTCTCTGAGTACGGGCTGAGTGACCCGATATGTCAGGTGACTGTCGATACCGGCAGCGGCGAACAGTCGGTGCTCTCCTTCGGCAATGAAGCGGAGCTCGGCGGCAGCCGCTACATGTCCATCGGTGACGGCAAGGTGTACCTTGTCGACAAGAACATCATCGACAGCTTTGACTGCGCTCTTTATGATCTCGTCACCAAGGAGCTGCTTCCGGACATGAGCAATATCGTGAGCTTCACGGTCGAGTCCGGCGACAGTCACTACGAGCTTGACTATATCGAAAACAGCGGGCTTGCCTACAGTGACGGCTACGTCTGGTTCTATAAGGATGGGGACGATTACCTGACGCTCGACACTGCCCTGACGAATGCTTTCACCGGCAAGATAACCGGGCTTGCATGGGGCGAGTGTGTCAACTACAAGGCGAACGACGATGATCTCAAGACCTACGGTCTGGCAGAGCCCACGGCCGTTGTCAAGGTGGACTACATCGAAAGCTCCGAGGTCGCCACAAACATGACCGACAGCGACGGCAACACTATATACGACACTCAGGAGACCGAGCACACTTTCAGGCTTGAGATAGGCAGCTATATTGACGATAAGTGCTATGCCCGCATCGCGGGCTCGCAAATGGTGTACCTCATCGACGGCACGATCTGTGATAATCTCCTACATGCGACATACGAATCTCTCCAGCCGGACGAAGTCCTCGACATGGATTGGGACACTGTTGACTCCGTGGACGTTGACCTTCCCGGTGATTCCGTCTCGTTTACGAAGAGCGAGAACGCTGACGGTGAGACCGTATGGCTGCTTAACGGCGAGGGGAAGGAGCTTCAGCCTATCCTCGACCGGCTCAATGAAATGCTCCCGAGCGACAGCGGCAGCGAGAAGGAGCCTGACATGAGCATGCTCCTGCGCTTTACCTTCCACCGCAATACGGATAAATTCAAGACCGTCGTGCTCGAGTTTTACGATTACGACAGCGGCAACTGCCTTGTCTCTATCGACGGCACGGCACGGCTCCTCGTCTCGCGCTCTGACCTCAGCGCACTGCTTGAGAGCTTCCGCGCGCTGCTGTGATAAAAGAGATCTCTGCGCCAAAAGAACAAGTAAATCAAAAAGCACCGGGCTGGATCAGTCCGGTGCTTCTTCTATTATCCGCATTTATGTCTGCTCATACGCCATCTGGGCTGCGCCCCAAAGAGCGTCATGCGCGGGAGGAACGATCTCAGCCGTGCCCTCCAGCTCACGGCAGACAATGCCGCTATATACGTTATCCGACGTGAGCAGCCCGCCGAGGAGCGCCGTGCGCGGTCTTGCCATGCCGAGCCGCCGGGACAGTGCCTGCACCAGTTCGCTCAGTTCCCGAGCCTCGCGGTGAAGGATCTCAAGGCTCGTCTCATCGCCTGCCGCGGCACACTCTATGACAGTCTCCGCGAAGGACGCGATATCCGCCTTGCCGGCCTTACTGTATACATACTCTATAAGCTCTCCGATACCTTGTGGGAAACGGCCAAGCACCGCGCGGCTCAGCGCGCTCGGTTTGCTGCGTCCGTCGGCACTGCGCACAGCCTCCCGCAGGGCATCGCGCCCGATGGCGTAACCGCTGCCGGCATCGTCGAGAATATGCCCGTATCCGCCGCAGCGCGCCGATACGCCGTTACTGTTGACGCCGAAGCATATCGACCCCGTGCCGGCGATGAGGACACAGCCCGCGCCGTCCATCGCGCCGCGCAGTGCGATCTCATGGTCGCCGCAGAGGCGCAGTACGCCGCGGAAATGCGCAAGCTCAAGCTGCCGGTGTATTATCCGCTCTGTCTGCGGAAGCGACAATCCCGCTGCACCGATGCACAGCGCGGCGCACCCGCTCATATCTCCGCAGGCGGCAAACACCTCGTCCAGACGCGCGCTGAAAGCGTCCGCGCCGATGGCGGAGATGTTGAACGCGCCGAAGCTCTCACGGCGGATAAAGCTATTATCCGCATCACGTATTTCAAGGCGCGTCGATGTGCCGCCGCCGTCTATTCCAGCAATGAACATATCTCTCCCGCTCCTCACAGTCTGACGGGCATCACGCCGCCGCATTCCCCGCCGGAGAATACCTCGGAGAGCGCGGCGAGGCTGTCCGCCGTATAGTCCCACGCCGCGACACGGTGTATGCCGCGCGGGAGCATGGCAAGGTCATAGGGATTTCTCAGGGCGGCGACGGTCATGTCATGCCCCGACGCAGCCAGTGCGCGGGCAAGGGCGAGCTGCCCCTCATAAATATGGGCATTGCACGTTGACATTATTATGCTTCCGCAGCCCTTGGCGCTCTCGACGATGCGCGCGATATCCGACGCGTCCGGGTCAAGCGGGCAGGTGACATATTTCCCGCCGAAGCGGCGGTGCATATACTCGGCAAACGGGAGTGCGTCTGCGCTGTCATTCGCCGCCTGAGTGACGCGGTAATCGGCGCAGCCGCAGAAGAAGGTATTCTCATCCGCGCGGCTGACAGCGCCGTCGAGCGCGGTTATGGCACGGCGGGAAATATCCCGCGCCGCGGCGAAGTCCTCCGGGCGGCCGCACAGCTCGGGTTCCGCGTCCGCAAAGGCATACTTTGCCTTTGAGCTGAGGATGCGATCAACGCTCTCTGCCATATCCGTTTCGTCGAACTCGCCGCGCTCGGCGGCGGCAAGCACCGCCGCGGCGCTCTCGCGCTGGAGATCGATATCGCTGCTCACGAAGACGATATCCAACCCGGCACGGAGCGCAGTGACGACGCCGTCTGCGGTGCCGTAGTGTTTGCGTATCGCGTCCATCACCATGCAGTCGGAGAGCGTCAGACCATTGAAGCCAAGCCGCCCGCGCAGTATGCCGCGCATGATCGTGGCTGACATCGTCGCGGGGACGTTTTCTTTCTCGATCTGAGGAAAGAGGATGTGGCTGCTCATGATGGCAGGGATGCCCGACTCTATCGCGGCACGGAACGGCAGAAGCTCGGTCTCCTCAAGCTCCGCAAGCGGCTTGTCTATGCACGGCAGGCCAAGGTGTGAGTCGACCGCGGTATCGCCGTGGCCGGGAAAGTGCTTGCCGCAGCATAGAACTCCCGCATCGGCATATCCGCGCACGGCCTCACGGGCAAGCGCGGCGACGCGCGCGGCGTCATCGCCGAAGCTGCGCACCCCGATAACGGGGTTGCGGCGGTTGCTGTTGACATCCAGCACGGGCGCAAGGTTGAAGTTCACGCCCACGCCGCGCAGCTGGCGCGCGGTTATCGAAGCGGCGGTATACGCGTCCCCGATGCGCCCCGTCGCGGCGATGGCCATGTTGCCCGGAACGTTCACCGCGTCTGGCGCAAGGCGCGTGACCATGCCGCCCTCCTGGTCGATCGTGATGAAAGCCGGGTGTCCGGTCTCGGCAATAATGAGCGACTGGAGCTCCCGGCAGAGCCGGCGGAGCTGGTCGTTGTTTTCAATATTCCGTCGGAACAGTATGACATTGCTGATCTTATATTCGCACACGAGCGCGGCAAAATTCTCAGGGATGCACGTGCCTTCAAAGCCGAAGGCGAGCCGCTGCCCAAGCAAAATTCTGTTCATGTTCTTCTCCTTCCGTACATACCATCAGTTGACAAAAACTGTTCAGCGTAATAAACTTTAAACCAATATCTGCCGCGTCAGGCGGCGAGTTGGAGGATATATGGAGCACCCGATAGAAGCGCTTATAACCAAGCCGTACCGCCTCGTCATCGGCTTCATGTCCGGCACAAGTGCCGACGGTATAGATGCTGTCCTTGCCGAAATATATGGGCACGGCACGGCAACGCGCGTGAAGCAGCGCGATTTTGTGTTCATTCCGTTTGCGCCCGAAGTCCGCGCGGAGATACTGCGCCTTGCAAGCGGCGGCAGCGCCGCGGCGGCGGATTTCTGCCGTATGAACTTTCTTTTGGGCGAGCTTTACTGCGAGGCGGGGCGCGAGCTCTGCCGCCATGCAGGAGTCAGCAAAGAGGACATCGACCTCATCGGCAACCATGGCCAGACGTTCTGGCACATACCGAATGAGGAGGAATACCTTGGTCATAGGCTGCGCAGCACGCTCCAGTTAGGTGAGGATGCGATGCTCGCAGAGGAGTTCTCCTGCCCGGTCGTCGGGGACTTCCGCGTAAGAGATATGGCGGCGGGCGGGCTCGGCGCGCCGCTCGTGCCGTATACGGAGTTTCT
>ERZ773194.3728-NODE-3728-length-12787-cov-33.566133_pt1 | contig 12787 bp, 14 predicted proteins | sample MGYA00511240_ERZ773194 | MGnify/ENA primary metagenome ERZ773194 (study PRJEB29015, sample SAMEA2737774) | human gut metagenome | biome: human gut; feature: human-associated habitat; material: faeces | place: China | collected 2012 ... | reverse complement strand
CGTCCCGCGTACACGAGATATAACCCCGACTCCCCGGAGGGAGCAAGGGAAATCTACATCCCGAAGGAACTCAACGGAGTCAAGCTGACACCGGAGGACAAAAAGGAACTGAGCGAGGGCAAAGCCATCTTCATCAAGGATATGATCAGCCGCAGAGGTGAGGTCTTTTCCTCGTTCGTCAGGCTCAACATGGAAACGGGCAACCCGCAGTATTCCAAGACTCCCGACGGTTTTGACCAGCGTGAGGAGTTTAAGATTCCGGCAGAAATATGGGGCGTTGTCCTGACGGCCAAACAGCGGGGACAGCTCCAGGACGGCAAGGCCGTGCTCGTGGAGGGCATGACGGGGTACGACGGCAAGAAGTTTTCGCAGTATGTCAAGGCCGACTTCAACAGCGGCAAGCTGAACTACTACAACGGGAATCCCGACCGTGACCGCAGCGCGACGCAACGCAACGTGGTAGCCGAGGCCAACAAGAACAAACAGACAGAGAGCCAGGGCAACAAACGCTCTTCCAGACGAAGCGTAAGCCAATAAGGCCGGATAAAGCAGTATAAACCGATTAAAATTTTCACGAAGATGAAAGAAAACAAGAACAACACGCCTTTCAAGGCGGAAGACGTGAACTGGGACGAACTGGCAGGCATCGGTATCCTGAAGGACGAGCTTGAAATGTCGGGCGAACTTGATACCTTGCTTAAAGGTGAAAAGACGAAGGTCCTGTCCTTAAGCCTGGTGCTTCTCGGTGTGGACGTGGTGATGGACGCCACCCTTCAACTGGTACGCAAGGACGGCGAGCCGCTGATTGAAATCCTCGGTGTAAAGCCTTCGGCATAGCCATCGGAAACAGTCGAATCAACAAATAAACAAGAAAAATGTCAAACTGCCGTTTCCTGTTTTCCGGTTCCGGTAACGGGGAACGGCTTAATTTTTATCCGAACATGAAAGCAATCATAGCAGAAAAACCGAGTGTAGGAATGGATATAGCCCGCGTAGTCGGGGCTACAGAAAAAAAGGACGGCTATTGTATCGGCAACGGGTATATGGTCACATGGGCGTTGGGGCACCTCGTGTCGCTGGCATTGCCCGGCACATATGGCTACACGAAAACTGCCGCCGACGACCTCCCGATGATTCCCGAACCTTTCCGGCTGGTCGCCAGGCAAATAAAGACGGCCAAAGGTATGGTGACAGACATAACCGCCAACAAACAGCTCAGAACCATTGATGAGGTTTTCTCCAAGTGCGACAGCATCATCGTGGCAACGGATGCGGGTCGGGAAGGAGAACTCATCTTCCGTTGGATATATGACTATTTGGGCTACACAAAGCCGTTCCAACGCCTGTGGATTTCCTCGCTGACAGACGAAGCCATCCGCGAAGGGATGGAAAACCTCAGAGACGGCAGCGACTACGACAGCCTCTATGCCGCCGCGGACAGCAGGGCGAAGGCGGACTGGCTGGTGGGCATGAACGCCAGCCGCGCGTTGGCGATAGCTTCCGGCTCGGCAAACAGTTCCATCGGCCGTGTGCAGACCCCGACTCTCGCCATGATATGCGCACGCTTCAAGGAGAACCGCAACTTCGTTTCCACCCCATACTGGCAGTTGCATATCACGTTGAAGCAGGGAGAGGCGCACCGCCAGTTTGTCCACCCGGAAGAGTTCAAGGACAAGGAAACGGCCGGGACGGCATACGGGAAAATCACTTCCGGTTCCGTCGCGACTGTCACTAAGGTGGAACGAAAGAGGACATTCCAGCAAGCTCCGCTATTGTACGACCTGACAACCCTTCAGAAAGACTGTAACATCCATTATGATCTGACGGCGGACAAGACCCTTTCCATCGCCCAGGCGTTGTACGAGAAGAAGCTGATATCGTATCCGAGGACCGGAAGCCGGTATATACCGGAAGATGTCATGGCGCATATCCCTTCCTTATTGGAGAAAGTCGTGGCTATGCCCGATTTCAAGGAATATGGGGACATTCTCGATTTTTCCGGCCTGAACACGCGGAGCGTGGACAATGCGAAAGTGACCGACCATCACGCCCTGATCATCACGGGTATCGCGCCACAGGAATTGTCCGAGGCGGAATCGGCCGTCTATACCCTGATAGCCGGCAGGATGCTGGAATCCCTCTCCCCGCCCTGCGAGAAAGAGTCGCTGGTCATGGAATGTACCTGCGAGGGGATGGATTTCCGTTCCCGATCTTCCACCATTATCAGCCCCGGCTGGCGCGACGTATTCCGCAGGAAAGAGGACCGGGACAAGGACGAGCCGGAGGGCAACGAGGGAAGCGCAGAATTTGCCGAAGGAGAGAAAATCATGGTCATGGGACACGGGTTGGCGCAGAAAAAGACCATGCCCAAGCCGCTTTACACGGAGGCCACTTTGTTGGCAGCCATGGAGCTGTGTGGCAAGCACATCACGGACGAACAGGCAAGGGAGGCCATAAAGGATTCCGGTATCGGTACGCCAGCCACACGTGCCGCCATCATCACCACGCTGGTGGGACGTGACTACATCGCACGATCAGGCAAAAGTGTCGTACCGACCGAAAAAGGAATGCTTGTCTACGAGGCGGTGAAGGATATGCGCGTGGCGGATGTGGAGCTGACCGGCAGTTGGGAAAAGGCGCTGGCGCAAATAGAGGGGCATACTCTTGACACGGAAACATTCATGCGCTCCATCCGGGACTACACCGGCAAGGCGACCGGCGAGATACTGCGACTCAGTTTGCAGGCAATGCCGGGCAAGTTTTTCACCTGTCCCAAATGCAAGACAGGGAAAATCATCATCCGTTCCAAGGTGGCCAAGTGCGACCATGACGGGTGCGGGCTGCTGGTGTTCCGCAAATTCCTGAACAAGGAACTGACCGACCAGCACCTGGAGCAGTTGCTTTCGTCAGGCTCTACCAAGCTGATAAAGGGTTTCAAGGGCAAGAAGGGCGTATCTTTCGATGCGGCCGTCACCTTTGACGAGGGCTTCAACCTCAAACTCTCATTTCCAAAGCCTAAAAGCGGGAAAGGCAAATAGCACGGTCATTCCAATTCACGGGCAAAGGTAGCGCACCGCCTTGTTCCACCTGCAAGGTCTGGCCTTTCAGGTTTCGGAGAAAATCATCCTCACCGTTCCGGCTCCGGTATTTTCCCCGAAAACCTTGCCTGTGGAGGCGGTACGCTTTCCGGCCCCGGAAATTGGAAATGACATGTTTCACCTCATAATAATGTAAGGGCATGAAAGCAAGGAAATGTATCGAAAAAGCAAGGACAAGCAGATGGATACGGATAGTATCATTGGCTGTTGTCGCATTCATCGTGTTCGGTTACCTGTACACGAGAGGTATATCTCCGGTATGGGCGGCGGTCGCCATCGTCTGTTTCAGGGGATTCTTCAGGTTCATCTACCGGATTGCCTGTTTCCTGTTGGCGGCAGCGATACTGTTCTGCATCCTCAGCTATCTGGTTTTCTGACAAGATGAAAATATGAAACGGATATATCATACGGATTTCTGTAAAACCTTACAGAACGGAGCTGTCCTGCCGGGCGGCTCTTTTTGTATCCTGAACTTAGTGAAACTGATAACAACACGGATAGAGAAGAAAAAGAAGTCAAGACAGCCATTGACAGACCGAAGAACTACCGGGCAAAGTTGGCAAACGCTTCTTTCGGATGGCAAGGTCGCGCCTTGCGGTTTCGGAAAAAATCATCCTCACCGTTCCGGCTCCGGTATTTTCCCCGAAAACCTTGCCTTACCGGAAGCGTCCGCCGTAAAGCCCTTGTAGTTCAACGGGCTGCCAAAGCCCGAGTATTCACAAATAAAATAAATAAAATCATGAACCTGGCAATCATCACAAGACCGCCGATGGCACCGTTGCAGATACGTACACCGATGCCCGCAACAAGAAGGAAAAGGACAGTGGAACCGAAAACGGCAGTAAAGTTCCCGCCACGAGGGACGACCGGACCGGTACACATCTCCACACTGTTGAATCCGATTTTGGAAATATGCCGCCACCCCGACAGGGACAGGCTGCTGGCAGAGTTTTTCAACCAATAACGGAATACGATTATTCACATTTTAATTCATACGATTATGTTTTTCACAACAATCTACCAGATGATGACCGATGGCGTGGACCTCACGCTCGTCATCCGCAAAGCGAACGGACAACTGACAGTATCGACACTGCCGAAGTCAAACGGGCTGAAGGACGAAGCCCAGAACCACATCGTACCGCTGACCGTCAGCGGACTGCCGCAGGAGCTGGACGCCGGATTCCTGCAAGCCATCGCCAGACCGATACAGAAGGCGGCAGGTCTGATTACCAACATGGCGCAATTCGAGGCGCAGGCGGAAAAAGCCGCGTCTGAGAGCAAGGCCGCAAAGGATGCAAAGGCCAAAGAAACGAAAGAGGAGAAAGAAAAGCGGGAGAAGTATGAGAAGCACTTCAAGAAGGCGGAGGAGCTGATCGCTGCCAAGAAACACTGCGAGGCCGTTACCGTTCTCGGGCAGGCACGTCTCTATGCCAAACCGCAGGACTTGAGTAAGATTGACGGGATGGTGGCGGAACAGAAAAAGGCGATGAACCAGGGCAGCTTGTTCGACCTTATGGAAGATTCCGCACCACAACCGCAGACGCAAGCGCGGCAGCAACAGACACCGCCATATCCACCTCAGCCGCAAATGCAGAGACAGATGACCGAACAGCAGCAGAATCCGCAACAGCAGACAATGTGGCCGTCACAGCAACCGCACCAGAGTCCCATTCCTGCACGACCGCAATACGGTGTACAGCCACCGATGCCGCCGCAACAGCCGCAACCTGCATACGGCGGACAGTATGACGCGCACTGGCAGGAACAATCCTGTCACCAGGAGGATATGTACCCGCAATACGGGCAGGAAGAGCCTACTTACCGGCCGGAGGATTACGATGAATATCCCGATTTTCCCCAATCCATGTTAGAACATCATACTTCACATTACGCTCAAACAGTTTAAGATTATGGCACTCGAAATCACAGGAATGATACGTTCATTCACATTCAAGAAAGGTAACGGGATGGTCACGCTCGACGATCCTAATCCGTCGGACAGCCCGGAGATGGTCATGAGTTATTACTCCAACTTCTACCCGGAACTGACAACCGCAACGGTACACGGACCGGTCATCAAGGACGACAAGGCCGTGTACGAGTTCAAGACCACCATCGGAACAAAAGGGTAAAACCATGAAAAAGGACAATAAAAAGAAGAAATCATGTGTACCATTGGACGGACGCCGGCAGGAACAGCTGGCAAGGCTCATCATCGGACAGACCGGACGGGAAACCCTGTACGGGGTGAACAGGGAAGAACGGATTGCGGCTCCAAGCGGGGCCGTAATTCTTTTCTAAGCACACCACTGACTCCGATCGCGCAGGGAAACCTTGTTGTGGACACATACGACGGTAACGGCATCAACGTAATCACGCGGGAAAATTACGAGTTCCTGCGTGATTCCTTTTTCAATTATGCCCTTTTGTTGAAAAAGGAAGCGACGCATACTCCGGGCAACAGCATCGGGGAAAGTATCGCCAAACTGTACAACGAGATGGATGAACTTGTCGGGGACGGGATGAATCTGAATATCGAGCAGAAGAACGGCAGGCTTTATTTCAATCTGTGGAAGTGTCACAATTGGGGAGAGCTGACCTTGTATTATTTCCCGGTGAAATTTCTGGAATCCCTCAATCCCACGCTCAGGCGGATTTCCATCACATTTATCCACAACCTGATGAGGGCGAACGGAATCTCCACCATTCTGGACGAGGATGACACGGATTATGTACTCATGTGGCTGCAAGAGGATAATCCGCTGGAGGAAGAGGAGGAAACAGAAAAACGGATGAAACTGGTATGGTCATACGGGAAGGGAAAAATTGGCAGACTGCTCAAGCGTGTGGGGAACAAGTCCTATTACAAGGATTTACCGAAGGCACTTGAAAAGTATGCCCCGCAAAACGATTTTGAGCGTTCCATTGTCGAAGTAATGAAAAAGGGATTGCCGTTCCTCAACCCGGAACACGGTATCATGCAATACGGCTATGATGCCTTTTACGAGGAAGAACCGGAATACCAGCCGATGCGTCTGGAACAGCAGATAAGGGTGGTCTATGACACCAATGATATTGTATCTGAGTATCTTGTTGACTATTACAATTCAAGCAGACAGGAAACATACGATATTATTCCCATTACCACCTGTGCCCTGTCACCTGAAACCGACCGCTTGTTCATCATGGATGACTACCCGGAACGGTTCTTCAAATGGGCGGATGAATTTATAAACATTATATATTGAACGAAATATGATAGAAACGAATGAACTTACAAGAAAACTGAGGACGCTGCTCCATCCGCGGACGGCGTTGATTGTATATGCCCAAGAGAATAATAGTCATAGTATGAATGACAACAGTTATTTTATCGAGGTCAGGGATATAGACGAAAGCGGAAGAATGGGCGAAGGCCGTCCGGTGACAGTAGAGTTCATGAACGAGCTGGTACGGGGATATTCAGAAAGTCATAGCACTACACCATACGGCAGGATTCCGTCCAACCTGTTGTGGTGCGACCCGCGCAAGGGCAGCGAGAAACACATCTGGTACAATCCACCTCAAAAGCGCATGATGTTTTTCAAGGAAGCCCTCAAGATAGAGAATGCGGAGTACCACCTGCCGGGAATCATCTACGAGGCGGGAGAAAGCCATCTAAATGTCTATGCCTACAAGGATACTGAACTGGCGGACAAGACGGAACTTTTTGCGGCTCCGTTCTTCAACGTGACTGGAGCAAGTGTCTGTTTAGGTTCCGCAAAAATAGAAAAGCCGAAAGACCTGACTTACATAAACTTGCTGGAGTATTGGGAAAAGAAGTTCTGGTTGACGGAATTTTCCCATCTCGGCAGCGGTGGAAATCCCACGAAATCCAATCTGGTACTGGTAACGAAAGCGGCAAAGGACAAGCCTTTCAATCTTGAAGAACTGAAACCATTGAATAAACTGAAACTAAAAGACATATTACGATGAAAAGAATACATTATACAGACAGTTACCTGGTGAACCCGCAACATCCAGTGACGGTGAATATCATTGGTGCAGGCGGCACAGGCTCGCAAGTATTGACCTGTATGGCAAGATTGGACGTCACACTCCGTGCGCTTGGGCATCCGGGATTGTTCGTGACACTTTACGACCCTGACATCGTGACGAAGGCGAATATCGGACGGCAGCTTTTCGGACCGATGGACTTGGGGCTGAACAAGGCACAATGCCTGGTAACGAGGATAAACAACTTTTTCGGCAACGACTGGAAAGCGGAGGCAAGGCTCTACCCATCGGTATTGAAAGAGGTAAAACGGGATGAAATAGCCAATATCACTATCACCTGTACGGACAATATCAAGTCCAGACTCGATTTGTGGAATGTGCTGGGGAAAGTGCCGGCATCCTCCTACACGGACAATAACACACCACTCTACTGGATGGACTTCGGGAACACACAGGCTTCCGGGCAGGTTGTGCTTGGAACTGTGCCGAAGAAAATCAGGCAACCGGCTTCCACGCTATACGAAACGGTCGGTTCCCTGAAGGTCATCACCCGCTTCGTAAAATATGCGAGGGTAAAAGAGGAAGATTCCGGTCCGAGTTGTTCCTTGGCAGAAGCATTGGAGAAGCAGGAGCTGTTCATCAACTCCACGCTGGCACAACTCGGATGCAATATCCTTTGGAAAATGTTTCGGAATGGTATGATTGAACATCACGGGCTGTTTCTGAATTTAGAAACTATGAAAGTGAATCCTATATATGTATAATATTTTAAATAAAAGTATATAAAAATTTCTGAGTATAGAAATGCCATCATAGTATGGTAGAGTAGAGATTATCTGTCAATCCACTCTTTTAGTCGTTGAGCCTTCTCTTTACTGACGGTTATTTTTGTGTCTGAATACCCTTTTAAGCGGACAATAAGTTTCCCCCCGAAGTAGTTTCCGATAAACAATATGTATTCTATGTTAATTATGTATTGGCGGTTGGCACGGAAGAAATAGTTAGGATTGAGTTGTTGTTCGAGTTCGTCCATTGACAGATTGACAACTTCGGAAGTCCCATTGTTAAGACGGAGATACACAGTCTTGTTTTCGGTTTCGATATGGTTAATGTCCGAAACACGTACGCTCTTGTAACCGTCACGATAAGGCAACAGAAAGCGTTCACGATAGCGGAACTGATTCTTCTGTAACGAATCGAATAGTTGTAGAAGATTCTCGTTTGTGTAATTCTTACCGGCTTGGGTCGCTTTATCTATGGCTGCTTCAAGTTCATCGGCATCCAAAGGCTTCAGAAGATAGTCAAAGCTATTAAACTTGAAGGCCTTTACCGCATATTCATCGTATGCGGTGGTAAATATGATTGGAACGGTTGCCGGAGCATATTTAAGAGCTTCAAAACTCAGACCGTCAGTAAGGCGGATATCCGCAAGGATGAGGTCTATTGTTTTGCCTGATTGAAAAAAATCGACCGCCTCTTTGGTACTTGTAAGAGGTCCTTCTGTTACAAACGTTGTATCAATATCGTTCAGTAGTCTTATAAGACGCATGGCGTTACTCTGTTCGTCTTCAAGAATCAGTATCTTCATAAGGCATGATTTTTTATGATGGGGAGACTTACCGAATAAAAGTTTTCGGCATTTTCTATTTTCACTTTCTTATCACAGAGCAGCGAGTAGCGCTCTATTATGTTTTTATGGCCTAAGCCTGTCGATTCCATTTTTGATAGCAAGGGAGATTTAAGGTTGCGCACTGTGATATAATCATTAGACAACGTAATATCAATAAACAATGGATGTTCCATCGAAAAACCGTTATGCTTTATTGCATTCTCTACAAGAAGCTGCAACACGGCCGGAGGAAGGAATCCTTTACATTCTTTTGCCTCCGGACTGATTTTCGTGATGACACCTCCAGCATGACGTACTTTCATCAGATACAAGTATGATTCAAGGAACTTTATTTCATCTACAACAGGAATCAAATTCCGATCTAAATTAGCAATGATATACCTGTACACTTTCGACAGATTGTTCAGGAACTTACTTGCAAGTTTAGTATCTTCCTCTATCAATTCCAGTAGATTATTGAAATTGTTGAACATGAAGTGCGGATTAATCTGCAACTTCAGAGAGTTGAGTTGTGACTGTAAAGCAATCTCCTTCTCCTTTATCAGTGCCATTTCAAGTGTCTGCTTCTCATCACGTGTCTTAATATAAGATTGAAGGTAAAATGTGTTGGCATAAACGCTTGATATAAATGTTGCTATCATGGCAAAGGTATATGCACCTTTCATGTTAAGCAGTTCATCAAGAAGCCCATTACCAGTTTCATCCCATAAAACATTGAATAGGGATGTCATGCCGAATGCGATGACATTATTCAGAGTCAGGAGACATGAAGCATAGATAATCACCCATACATAAGATGCCCTGAACGGCAAAATCTTAAAAACGAGATAAGAAAACCCCAAAGATATATAGGTAAAGAGCATACATAATAAAAAATCAACGATATAATCGACTGCAGCCATTCCCGGTAATTGATCAGCAGTTTCATCATCAAGAATTAACCATATAATGAGGTAAAGTACATAGGAAACAGTCGATAATAAAAGCCCGTTTCGCCAGTTCATTATTTTTATCTTTTCTTTGGTCATATCAATTGCAAAATTACTTCATATTACACAAAGATACGATTTTGCTACTTCATTTAATAAGTTAAAAACGGATGAAACAGATAAAAACGCTTTTGAAACAGATAAAATGGAAATCGAAACATCGGATATTTTCTTTTGGACGAGAAATCCAAATTGATTGACAGATACTATGACCGATATTTCGAAAGCTATTTTCGTCGTTTCATAAATAGTTTCTTCCGTTTCAATGCTCTTCCGGTTGTCTACACATTAGGTATAAAATATCTTTGCAATCAAAAATTGCGATATATGATCATTGAAACTAAACACCTTATCATCAGATATTTTCAGGAGAAGGATGTCGCAGGTTTATTGGAATACCTTTCCCATCCGCGTGTCAATTGCTTTGTCGGCGACCGCCTGTGTTCCGTGGAATCGGCACTGGCTTATATATCCAATATTCCAAAGGATATGCTACGCTATGCCGTGTGTCTGAAGGAAGACGATTCCATTATCGGTGATGTTTTCGCCTTGCGCGAATATACCGACACATTTAGTGTAGGCTGGCATTTCAATCAACGCTTTGAAGGCAAGGGATTGGCATACGAAGCGGCAACAGGACTGCTGGATTATCTTTTCCATGACATCGGCGCACGGCGTATCTATGGATTTGTAGAAGACGATAATCTGCGGTCAAAAAGATTGTGTGAACGTCTCGGAATGAGACATGAAGGATGTATGAAGGAATTTATTTCGTTCGTATGCCATCCCGACGGCACACCACGCTATGAGGACACCTGCATCTATGCAATATTAAATAAAGAATGGAAAAGCAACAGACAAAGATGATGAATAGACGAACATGGATTGCCGGCATCACGGCAACGACCCTGCTGGCCGCTTCATTGGCGGCCTGCAAACAGGAACAGCAAGGAGAGGAAACGGGACAGGCATTGCCCGTCATGGTGGTTTCTTCCCAACCCGTTGAATTGGAAGAAACCTATTCCGCTTCGATTCGCGGACGGCAGGATGTGGACATCATACCTCAAGTATCGGGCCGCATCACCCGCCTATGCGTGAAAGAGGGAGAGCAAGTAAAAACAGGGCAAGTGCTGGCTGTCATAGACCAGGTGCCCTATCAGGCAGCCTTGCGCACGGCACGCGCCAACGTCAGTGCGGCACAGGCAAAAGTGGAAACAGCGCGTATCGAGCTGAACGGCAAACAGTCGTTGTTCGATGAAAAAGTCATATCCGATTACGAACTGTCTGTTGCCCGAAACCAATTAGCAGTGGCACAGGCAGAGCTGGAACAAGCAAAAGCTCAGGAAGCAAATGCCCGAAACGATTTGTCATACACCGAAATCAAGAGTCCGAGCAACGGGGTTATAGGCACGTTGCCTTACCGCATCGGCGCACTCGTCGGTCCCACCATCGAACAACCGTTTACAGTGGTGTCGGACAATTCGGAGATGTATGCCTATTTCTCCGTCTCCGAAAACAAGCTGCGTCAGCTCAGGGCGCAATACGGGTCGATCGACAAGATGATTTCCCGGATGCCGGAAGTCGGCCTGCAACTGAACGACGGCACGCTCTATGGGCAGAAAGGACACATAGAGACCGTCAGCGGCATTGTGAACCCCACTACCGGGGCGGTGCAAATCAAAGCCCTGTTCCCCAATCCCGACCGCGAGCTGCTGAGCGGGACTATCGGCAACGTCATCTTGCAAGGAGTGAATACGGATGCCATTTTGGTCCCCATGTCCGCCACTGTCGAGTTGCAGGACAAGATTATCGCCTACCGCCTTAAAAACGGAAAGGCCGAAGCCGCCTACCTGACCGTGGACCGCCTGAACGACGGCAACCACTTCGTTGTAGAACAGGGCTTGTCCGTCGGCGACACCCTCATCACCGAAGGTGTGGGGCAGCTAAAGGAAGGAATGAACGTCACACCTAAAACCACAAAGCCATGAACCTGCGTTTCTTCATAGACCGCCCGGTGTTTTCGGGTGTCATCTCCGTGGTGATTGTCCTGATGGGCGTAATCGCCATGAAAGCCCTTCCCGTGGAGCAATATCCCGACATCGCCCCGCCCACCATTAATGTATGGGCGTCCTATCCCGGAGCCAATGCCGAGACGGTGCAGAAAGCCGTAATCGTTCCTCTGGAAGAGGCCATCAACGGCGTGGAGGACATGACCTACATGACCTCCACGGCATCTAATACAGGCGATGCTTCCATCAACATCTATTTCAAGCAGGGCTCCAACGCCGACATGGCGGCGGTCAATGTGCAGAACCGCGTGAACGGCGTGTTGAGCCAGCTTCCGGCAGAAGCGACCAAGACCGGCGTCACCACCGAGAAGCAGCAGAATGCCGAGTTGCTGACATTCGCCCTCTACAGCCCCGACAACCGTTTCGACCAGACCTTTCTCAACAATTACGTGAAGATTAACGTAGAGCCGCGATTGAAACGTATCGGCGGTGTGGGAAAGGCGCAACTGTTCGGTTCCAACTACAGTATGCGCCTCTGGCTGCGTCCCGACAAGATGGCGCAGTACGGACTGATTCCCGATGACATCTCCTCCGTGCTGGCGAAGCAGAACATCGAGGCGGCAACCGGTTCGTTCGGAGCCAATCATCCCACGGCAAATGAATACACGATGAAGTATCGCGGCCGCCTATCCACGGCGGAAGAGTTCGGCGAGCTGGTCGTCAAGTCCCTGCCCGGCGGTGACGTGCTTCGGCTGAAAGATGTCGCCGATGTGGAGTTGGGCGATGAATTCTACAACTATTCCACCGAGGTGAACGGACATCCGGCTGCCATGATGCTCATCAACCAGAAAGCGGGTTCCAACGCTTCGAGCACCATCAATGAGATTCACGAGGTGCTCGATGAAATTGAACGCGACCTGCCGGAAGGGGCGGAGTTCGTGGTGCTGACCGATACCAACAAGTTCCTGTATGCCTCCATCAATTCTGTCATACGGACGCTTATCGAGGCGATACTTCTGGTTATCGTGGTGGTGTATGTGTTCTTGCAGGACATCAAGTCCA
>ERZ773194.3721-NODE-3721-length-12796-cov-5.930461_pt1 | contig 12796 bp, 16 predicted proteins | sample MGYA00511240_ERZ773194 | MGnify/ENA primary metagenome ERZ773194 (study PRJEB29015, sample SAMEA2737774) | human gut metagenome | biome: human gut; feature: human-associated habitat; material: faeces | place: China | collected 2012 ... | reverse complement strand
CGCCCGCGAAGATACCACGACGCGCAGGCCCGCGCGAAATTCTAAACGCGCCCGCGCGAGGTACTGGCGGCGCGGCGGTCGTCCTTTGCGGGTTCGGAAGCCCAAAATTTTTTTAGGTAAGGGGTCAAAAAATCGCTTCCGGGGAGCCGGGGCGGGAAAAGTTGGCGGGGTCAAAAATGCGACAGAGGAAGAAAACGGGGCGGTTTTGGGCAAAAAAGAAGCCGCCTATGCGGCGGCTGATGACGAGAAAGGCGGGCGGCTGTATATATGGAACGGGCGGGCGCTTGCGTGTGCGCGAGGGGATGCGGGCTGCGCAGAGGTCGGCGGCGGTGAAGCATCTGACGGCGGGTATCATTTTCGTGGCATCACGAAAATGGTCAGAGGGAGAACGGGACGACGATGCCGCATCGGGAAATAGAATAGCGGAACTGCCTACAGTCTGTTGGCAGCTCCGCTATTATTCTTTCTGTTCCAGATCGCCGGTGAGCCATTCAAGGGAAACGCCGAGGACGCGGGCGAAGATGGCAAGCTCATAGTCGGTCACGAAGCGGTCACCGGTTTCGATACGGCTGATCGCTTCCCTACCAAGACCGACACCATAGACCTGCATCTTAGCGGCAAGGGCATCTTGGGAAAGCCGCTGGGCCGTTCTCGCCTGATGTATTCGGTCGCCGGAGATATTGGCCCGCCCGGAGTAATCATATATTTTCATAAGCCGTACCTCCTGTTCTGCTTGACAATACCATTTTTTACGGATAATCTTGTAATAAAGATTTACAAAATATAAGAAAGCAGAGAAAAAAGTAGAAAAGATTTACAATTTTGCGAAGCAAAGAAAGTGACAACGAGGGATTATATGCAAAGGAGGGCAGGTGCGCTTCATGGGGATGCTGCGAGAATTGGCAAGGACGTTCCGGAACGGATTTAACAACGGCGCAGAGAAAGCCAAAGCACGGCAAAATACGGGTGTCGAATATGAGGCTCCTGTGGAGAAATACTGCCCAGCGGATATGACGGTCGAGCGAGAATGGCTATATCCGGCAGGGCTACCCACATTCGAGACGCTGGAGGGTGCGGGACACGCTGACCCACGCGGGCTTGTATACGCAATACTCTGGTTTAACATGGAGAGGAAAAGACCGTTTTCGGACGAGGACATTTCCTATCTGGACTTTGGGAAAAAGAGTATGGCTTATTCAGCCCTGCGGAAAGGCGGTATGATCGCACCGCTGGAGCCTTGCGAGGAGATGGCAGAGCTTTATACGCGGGAGGAAATGGAGAAGATTGCCAAAGAGCGAGGCGTTTCAAAAAGCGGAAACAAATGCGCACTCGCCAAAAAGCTGCTTGATGGCGGCGCTAAAATCGACCGAAGGAAGCACAGAGGGCATTTGTTCCGGCTTACGGAAAAAGGAAAGGATGCCATCTTGGAGTACCGCTCAGACGAGGAGGCGGCAATACGCTGTGCCGCAATGTCTCTCAAAAATCTAAACTACGACGGGGCTGTTGCAGCCTACAGAGAGTTTGATAAAAAATGGGGCTTTGCGCACACTTCGGGAAAGAAGCATACCATTTTCGCACATTACGATATTCCTCGCTGCAAGTTCAGGTTCATAGAGACGTATCCAATGTGGGAGCTGGAGAACACAAGAAATTTCAAGGACACGCTGCGGGCCTGTCTGATTGCGGGCTTGATGCGAGGATGTGAAGATAGACTGACATTGAGGTACAATGTGGAAAGCCTGTGCCGCGAAACGATAAGATGCCCCGGACTGACAGGGCTTTTTGATTATGAAAAAGAAGCCCTGTGGGAGATGCAGGAACAAGTCAACCACGATGCGGGGAGCGCACTTGAATACTACATATCGCACGTCCTCTATTTGAGCAGGAAAGAGGTTAGAGGATATTAAGGCAGATGGCCCGAAAAAATTTTTTTGGGATTAGCAACTTCCGCAGGTTTTTCGTGATAATATCATACCGTGGAATAAAGCCCGTGGCGGAAACGCTGCGGGCTTTGCCATAGGCGCGTCCTGCGCTGGTCGAAGCCCTGCGTTCCTACGCGGGGTGTTTTCATAGGCCGGGCGGGATGCGCGACTATCTGGAGGTGTGAGGATGCCGAAGCGGAGCGAGAAGCGCGACACCGCCAAGGCTGCATACATCGCCCGCAAGGCGGCGGGCGAGGAAGTAAGCCTGCGGGAGCTGGCGCAGGAGCAGGGCGTGAGCTATCAAACCCTGCGGAATTGGAAAGCGGCTGACAGGTGGGATGAAGCTCTGCCGAAGAAGCGGCGGGGCGGTCAACCGGGAAACCGCAACAGCGCGGGAAAGAAAAACGCTGCCGGAAGCCATGCGGGCGCACCGGCGGGAAATAAGAACGCAGAAAAGGACGGAGCGTACAGCACCGTCTTTTTTGATATGCTTTCGGACGCAGAGCGGGAGATCGTACAGCAAACGCCGCTGGGAAGCCGCGCTGCGCTGGAGCATGAAATGCAAATCCTGAAATTCCGGGAGCATAAGATACTCGCCAAAATCGCGGAGTATGAGGCGGCCCCGGAGGACAGCCTGTACATCAACAGCCTAATGGACATGAGGGTGCCGGGCGGACGCGGCAAGGACAAGCAGGACGGTGCCTTACAGAGCATGGGAATGTACAGCAAGGACAGCGCGTTCAGCCGTGTGCTGAAATTGCAGGAGGCGCTATACAAGGTGCAGGGCCGCATCGCCAAGATCGCGGACAGCCTGCGGGCGCTGGAAGAGAGCGAAAAGCGCATGACGCTGGAACGGGAAAAGCTGGAGCTGCTGCGTATGAGAGCCACCGGCGCGGTGGATGTACCAGACCCGGAAACGGATGGAGAGGACGCAGAGGAGATGGCATAATGGAAAGCATTTTAACAATCCTGCTGGGCGGTGTGCTGCTGGCTGCGGCTTTGCTGGGTGGAGCGTTGGCGGTTCCGCATCCGTGGGGGATTGTGCCGACGGCGGTGGTCATAGCTGGATGGACAGCGGTGTGCTGCTTTCTGGCGGTCACGCAGTTGGAAATGCTGGGTATGCTGGTCACGGCGATTGTGGCGATCTTCACAGCGGTTCGTCTGGGGGAAAGGCGGTAGATGGAATGACACTCTACACAAGCAAAGTGGTGGCCCAGTGGTTATGCCTGACGGAGCGGCGGGTGCGCCAGCTTCGGGACGAGGGCGTGATCGTGGAGGCCCGACCGGGGCTTTACGAGTTACAGCCGACGGTGGCGCGGTACATCACCTACATCGGCGGCGCGGGCAAGGAGACGCTGACCAACGAGCGCATGATGCTGACGCGGGCAAAGCGTGAGGCGGCGGAAATGGAAAACGACCTGCGGCGGGGTGAGGTACACCGCACGGCGGACATCGAGCGGGGCATCCAGTCCATGTTCCTGAACATCCGCAGCCGCTTTCTGGCGCTGCCCGCCAAGCTCTCTCCAACCCTGTCCACCATGGGCGGAGATCAGACGGGTATCTTCGACGAGCTGAAAGGGGCCATCGAGGAAATTCTGGAGGAAATGAGCGATTACCGGGTGGCCTTTGCGGCGGAGGACGGTGAGGACGATGGAGAAGCAGAAAAAGAAACACCCATGTAGCGGGTGCGTGTGGCGGGTGCAGACCAGCGAGGACAAGGTGCTGTGTATGTTCCCTCGCTGCGTGAGAAAAGAATATGAGCGCTACTGGCCGCAGGGGAAGCAGAGCGATGAAAAAGCGAAAGATCATTGATCTGCCAAAGCCGACGCTGGAGCTGTTGGCACGGTGCGCGGCGGTGCTGAAACCGCCCCCGGCTTTGACGCTTTCGGAGTGGGCAGACCGATACCGGGTGCTGTCGGCGGAGAGCAGCGCGGAGCCGGGGCGCTGGCACACGGACAAGGCACCATATCAGCGGGAGATCATGGACGCAATCGGCGACCCGCACATCCGCAAGGTGGTGATCATGAGTGCGGCGCAGATCGGCAAGACCGACGCTTTCATCCTCAATCCGCTGGGCTACTACATGGACTACGCCCCGGCTCCCATCCTCGTGATGCAACCGACGCTGGACATGGGACAGACCTTTTCCAAAGACAGGCTCGCGCCCATGATACGGGACACGCCGGAGCTGCGGGACAAGATCGACGTGAAAAGCCGCTATTCCGGCAACACCATCATGAAGAAGAATTTCCCCGGTGGCCACATCACCATCGTGGGCGCGAACAGCGCAACGGGCCTTGCCAGCCGTCCCATCAAGGTGTTGCTGGCGGACGAGGTTGACCGCTATCCGGCCAGCGCCGGAACGGAGGGCGACCCGCTATCCTTGGCCCAGAAGCGACAGACGACCTTTTGGGACAAAAAGACGGTGATCGTCTCCACGCCGGTCATTAAGGGCCAGAGCCGCATTGAAACGGAGTTCAACCAGTCCACGCGGGAGGAATGGAACGTGCCATGCCCGGAGTGCGGGGAGTATCAACCCCTCGTGTGGGCCAACGTGGTATTTGACAAGGACGACCCGCAGGGCGAGGTGCTGTATAAGTGCGAGCGCTGCGGTGTAGTGAACGGAGAATACAAGTGGAAGCAGGCAAGCAAGCGCGGTCGCTTTGTGCCGGAGAACCCCGGCGCGGAGGCGCGGGGCTTCCACCTGAATACGCTGGCCTCAACGTTCTGCTCATGGAAAGAGATCGTGCAGAAATTCCTTGTGGCAAAGGAACAGCTCGATCAGGGAAACCCGGAGGGAATGAAAGTCTGGGTGAACACGGAGCTGGGCGAAACGTGGGAGGAGCAGGGCGAGCAGGTGGAGGATGCCGCGCTGCTGAACCGGCGGGAGCTGTACGATGCGGACGTGCCGGAGGGAGTGCTGGTTCTGACAGCCGGTGTGGACGTGCAGGACGACCGCTTCGAGGTAGAGGTGGTCGGTTGGGGCATCGGCAAGGAGAGCTGGGGCATCCGCTACCAGAAGATATACGGCGATATGCTGAAAGAGCAGGTATGGCAAGACCTCGACAATTTTCTGCTGGGCGGCTTCAAGAAAAAAGACGGGACGGTGCTGCACATCATGAGCGCCTGCATCGACACCGGCGGCCACCACACAGATCAGGTATATCGCTTCACGGCGGAACGGTGGGAGCGAAAGATATGGTCGATCAAGGGCAAGGGCGGCGCGGACGTGCCATATATCCGAAATCCCACCACCAACAACCGCGTAAAAACGCCGCTGTTCATCATCGGCGTGGACGCGGGAAAGGCTCTGCTGTATCAACGACTGCGGCATGAGACCAAGGGGCCGAACTACTGCCACTTTCCGCTCAATGAGGAAGCGGGCTATGACGAGCAATATTTTATCGGCCTGACAGCCGAGAAAATGGTGGTGCGCTGGCGCAAGGGCAGAAGTGTTGTGGCGTGGGAGCTGAAAGACAGCAAGCACAAGCGCAATGAGCCGCTTGACCTGCGCAACTACGCTACGGCGGCGCTGGAGATCGCCAATCCAATTTTGCAGGAGGGCGAGATCGCAAAGCCAATCAGAAAACGTCCGGCAGGCCGCCGGAGGCGAGGAGGGATTTAATTGGCAGTCTTTACGAAAGAAATCTGTCAAAAGAAGCTGAACACATGGCTGGCGGCGGAGGAGGCTATCGCCACCGGCCAAAGCTATCAGATCGGCAGCCGTATGCTGACGCGAGCCGACTTAAAGCAGGTGCGCGAGGAAATGGAATATTGGGCCGGAAAGCTGGCAGAGGCGGAGGCAGAGGATAAGCACGGCGGGCGAAACCGCGCCTATCGTGCCGTGGCCCGCGACGTATGAGGAGGCAGCGCATGATGAAACCGAACATCCTTGACCGGGCGATCATGACCATGGCTCCCGTCCACGCGGCGAAGCGGGCGGCGGCGAGGGTCGCACTGAGCGTGATCAAAAGCGGGTACGGCAGCTACGGAGCCAACCTGACGAAAAAGAGCATGAGAGGCTGGATGTACCACGGCGGCAGCGCCAAGGAGGACATCGAGGACAACATCGACATTCTGCGGCAGCGGAGCCGAGACGCTTACATGGGCATCCCAACGGCCACGGCAGCGCTGAAAACCATGCGGACAAACGTGGTGGCGGGTGGATTGATGCCCGCGCCGCAGCTTGACAGCGACTATCTGGGGCTGGACGAGGCGGCGGCGGAGAAGCTGCAAGCGCAGATCGTGCGGGAGTTCGCCCTGTGGGCGGATACGCCGGTATGCGACGCTGAGCGAATGGACAACTTCTATCAGCTCCAGCAGCTCGCCTTTTTGAGCTACCTGATGAACGGCGACACCATCGCCCTGCTGCCTATGAAGCATCAGGCGGGGCAACCGTATGATCTGCGTGTGCGGCTGATCGAGGCAGACCGGGTATGCAGCCCGGACGGCTTTGACCGGCTGATGCCCTGCACGGTGCAGGGCTACGAGGTGCAGAGCATCGTGCAGGGCGTGGAGACAGACGCGGACGGCATGGTGACGGCCTACTGGATATGCAACCGGCACCCGCTGGGAAGCAACAGCGCCGTGGACGCAGAGGGGTTGACGTGGCAAAGAGTGGAAGCCTACGGCAATACGACCGGGCGGCGGAACGTGCTACACATCATGAGCCGGGAGCGCATCGGCCAGCGGCGGGGCGTTCCTCTGCTGGCACCCGTGCTGGAAAGCCTGAAACAGCTTGGCCGCTATACGGACGCGGAGATCACGGCGGCGGTGATCAGCGCCATGTTCACGGTGTTCGTGAAGTCACAAAACCCGTCGGACGGCAGACCGTTTGGAGAAATGATACCGGCGGAGGAACTGATCGACAGCGCCGACCAGAGCAGCATCGAGCTGGGGCCGGGGGCCATCATTGACCTGAACCCCGGTGAGGAGGTGCAGTTTGCCGACCCGAAGCACCCGAACACCGGGTACGACGAGTTTACAAACGCCACCATCCGCCTGATCGGCGCGGGGCTGGAGATACCGCCGGAGGTGATGATGAAGCAGTTCACCACGAGCTATTCGGCGGCTCGCGGCGCACTCAACGAGTTCTGGCGCACCTGCAGTATGCAGCGGGACTGGTTCACGGACGATTTTTGCCAGCCGGTCTATGAGGAGTGGTTTGCAGAGGCGGTCGCCCGTGGGCGCATCCACGCGCCGGGCTTTTTCACCGATCCGGCGCGGCGCAAGGCGTACACGGCCTGCGCGTGGAACGGCCCGGCACGGACGAACCTGAACCCCGTGCAGGAAGTGGATGCCGCCATCAAGCGGGTGGATGCCGGTTTCAGCACTGCGCAGGAGGAGACGGCACAAATGACCGGCGGGGACTACAACCGCAACATCAAACTGCGCGTGACGGAGGCCAAGCGCAAGCGAGAGGTGGACGAGATCGGAAAGCCGCAGGCGGCGGGAGAATAGGAGGAAAAGAGAAATGCCCGAAAACAAGAAATTCTGGAAATTCTGCAATCAGGCAGGAAACAAGGTGGAGCTGCTGCTTTACGGTGACATTTCACAGACGAGCTGGTGGGGCGACGAGGTGACCCCGAAGCAGTTTGCGGAGGAGCTGGCCGGGCTGGGAGCGCTGGACGAGATCACGGTGCGCATCAACAGCGGCGGCGGTGATGTGTTCGCGGCGCAGGCCATCGGAAACCAGCTTGAACAGCATCCGGCGGCGGTGACGGCGAAGATCGACGGCCTGTGCGCCAGCGCGGCAACCATCGTCGCCTGCCATTGCGGCAAGGTAATCGCCGCCACCGACAGCACCTACATGGTGCATCCGGTGCGCATGGGCGCTTATGGCTACTACAACGCCGAGGAATTGCAGAAATACATCGAGGCGATGAACGCCATCCGGGAAAGCATCGTGGGCCTGTATGTGAAAAAGACAGGCAGAGATAAGGACGAGGTGGCCGGATGGATGGACGAGACAAGCTGGTGGACGGCGGCGCAGGCCAAGGAAAACGGCTTTATCGACGAGTTGACGGACGAGGCGGACGGCGCGGTGATCGAAAACCGGGACGGGCTGCTGTTCGTCAACAGCGTCAACACACACCTGCCTTTCGACAAGGCACCTAACTTTGTACAAAGCAGCAAGGCAGCTCCCGCCTCCTGCTCTGTAAATAACAACTGCCATAAGGAGGTAACGAACATGGCAAACGAGATCAAGACCGTGGACGACCTGCGCGGGGCCTATCCCGCACTGGTCAATGAAATCGAGGAGGCGGCGGCGAACAAAGCGACGAGCGACGAGCGCCAGCGCATCCACGACATCGAGGACATGGCCCTGTCCGGCAGCGAGGCGCTGACGAATGAGGCCAAGTTCACAAAGCCGGTGAGCGCCAGCGAGTACGCTGTGGCCATGATGAAAGCTGCAAAGGAGAGCGGCAACGCATGGCTCAACGGAGCAAAGGCCGATGCCGACAAAAGCGGCATGGGCGGCGTGAAGAATGACAGCGGCACCGGCGGCAGCGCGGGCAAGCAGGACGAGTTCATGGACGCGATCAAGTCCATGGGCAAGAAGCAGTAAAGGAGGAGAAAGAACATGAGCATGGATTTGGCGAAAAAGACCTTTTCCACCCAGCCGGATTACCTGATCGCGGGTAATGCGGAGATCGTTACGGCAGTCAAGGAGGCATCCGCCGCATTGAAGCGCGGCGCTCCCGTGGTTCTCAACAGCGATGGTAAGCTGGCCGCCATCAGCGTGAGCGGCAGCTCCGCTCCCTACACCGTGACCACCACGGGACTGTACGGCATTCTGGCGGAGGATGTCGCATCGGGTGAGGACGGCATCGTGTACCTCTCCGGCGAGTTCTTCGCCGACGCGCTGGTGCTGCCTGCCAACGCCACCGCTGCGGACGTGGAGGTTCCTCTGCGTAACCTCGGCATCTACTTGAAGTAAGGAGGAAGAAAGAACATGGCTAACGAAGTGAACATTTACTCCCCCCGCTATCTGGCGGAGGTGGTGAGACAGACCCCTGCCGTACACACCTATTTCCGCGACACCTTTTTCACCAACATCAAGACGTTCGCTACCGAGCGCGTGGACATCGACCTTGTGAAAGGCGACCGCCGCATGGCGGCCTTTGTCCATCCTCGCGTGGGCGGCAAGGTGTTGAAAGCCAACGGCTACCAGACTGAGAGCTACAAGCCCCCTCTGATCAACCCCTATGACGTGACCACCGCTGACCAGCTCATGAACCGCCTGCCGGGCGAAGATCTGTACAGCGGCATGACCCCTGCACAGAGGGCCGCGCAGAAGCTCATGGAGGAGTACGCCACGCTGAACGACGCGACCACGCGCCGCGAGGAGTGGATGGCGGTGCAGGCCATCGTGACCGGCACCATCCCCATTGTGGGCGAGGGCGTGAACGAGACCATCGACTTCGGCCTGACCAACAAGAAAACCCTGACCGGTGACAACAAGTGGGGCGGCACCAAGGCTGACATCCTCGGCAACCTCGGCGACTGGACGGACGCGGTGCTGCACGGCGGCTTTGCCAACGTGGACACCCTCATCATGGGCAAGACGGCAAAGGCAAAGTTCTTTGCCGATGCCAACGTGCAGAAGATGCTGGACAACCGCCGCATGAACCTCGGCGAGATCGCCCCCCGCGACCTGCCCAACGGCGTGAAGTACCTCGGCCACCTGAACGACCCCAGCCTTGACATGTATGTTTATGGCGAGGTCTACTACGACGACTGGACTAACCCTGACGCGCCGGAGACCAAGCCCCTTATCCCGGACAACATGATCATCCTGATCAGCTCCAGACCCAACTACATGATGGCCTACGGTGCCTGCACCTACATCGAGGACGCATCCGGCCTGTGGGTGACATCCCAGACCAGCCGCGTCCTGCGCAGCTATGTGGAGCATCATCCCGACCGCCGCATGGTGGAGCTGCAGGCGCACCCGCTGCCCATCCCCGACAAGGTGGATAGCTGGCTGGTGGCGACCGTGTGTTGACATGGCGCTGTTCGAGCTAAAGCAGGAATACAGCGGAGCGGAGGGGGCTGCCCCTCCGCTCACTTTTAAGGACTGTGCCGCAGCGGACATCGACGCGGCTTTCTTTGAGCAGGACGAACACGCGGACTGGCATACGGTTGACGGAAAGGACGCGCTGGTGATCGTGGACGATCAGCGGCTCAAAGAGCATAACGCCCATTGGGAGGCGGGAGCCAAGCAGAACTTCGACACGGGACTATATACGGCCTACACGGTGCTGTATATCCGTGTGAGGGACTACGGGCCGAAGCCGAAAGTAGGCAAGCATCTTGTTCTGGACAAGGGGACAAACCGGCAGCGGTCGTACACCATCCTCAACTGTGAGGAGGAGGCGGGCGTGTACCGCATTTCCATGGAAAGGACGCGGCAATGAGCAGAGTAACCTATGACGCAGGGAACCTAACCATCGAAGTGGACGGGCTGGACACCGTGGCGGCGGCGCTGGGCGATTTGAAGAAAAAGACCCCGGCGGCGGCCAAGGTAGCCATCAACGCCACGGCACGGCAGGCCCGCAAGCTGATGATAGCAAAGGCAAAGGCGCGGTACGCCGTGAACGCGGCGGGCAGGCGGCACCTGAAAGACCTTGTGCAGCGGAAAAAGGCAAGCAACACCAGCTTGAGCGCGGAGCTGCACATCGCAAAGATGCGCAACGATCTCGGTTATTTCCAGCACAGGCCGACAGAGCGCTTTACCGGGCGTGAGGTTTTGCACCACGCGCCAAAGTATGTGAAAGCCCGTGTTCTGAAAGCCTCGTCCATGGCGGCGCTGACGGGCAACGCCAACATGAGCAAGGGATTTCTCGTGCAGTTCAAGAGCGGCCACATCGGCATGGTGCAGCGGCAGATCGGCTCCAGCTCCAGCCACACGGTCACGGAGCGGGGGCATCCGAGATGGCGGAACAAAAACGGTAAGGTGGAAAAGCTGGTGACGATGGGAAGCCCGTCGGCCTCGGCGATGCACTCTACCGTATGGCCGATGGTGGAGCCGGAGGTGTCCGAGTATCTGCAAGACCGACTGATGGAGCAGACCGAACGGGTGCTGGCGCGAGCGGCGAGGAGGAAGTAAGCCATGAAGAACTATATGGATGCGGTGAGGGCCGCAGGCATCGGGCGAACTCCCCAGCTCTGCCAAGATGCGCTGATCGAAACGCTGGAGGAGCTTTTCGTCGGGAAGAAGTACAACGGCCAGCAGAGCCGCAAGGAGCTGAAAATCTTCAAGCAGGATTTGCCGGTGCCGGAGGACTATGACGCGGATGTGGACACGGATGCGGCGGCAGCCCCGTACATCGTTGTGCGCATGACCGGAGGCGAGATCAAGAACGACGACGGGCCGCAGGCGGTGGAGTTCAGCCTGATCGTGTGCGCCTACGACGAGGGCAAGGAGCGAGAGGGCTATCAGGATGTTGCCAACATCAAGGAGGACATCGTGCAGCGGTTATGCACCAAGCCGTATTTCGGCGGGGCGTTCACCGTACTGAAACCCATCGTGTGGGCCATGCAGCAGGACGACACCTACCCGTACTATTTCGGGGCGTGTTCGCTGACCTGCACCGCACCGGCCATGACACAGGACACAGAAATGGAGGAGCTGGTATGAGCAAGAGAAGCGATAAGCTGGCGGCGGATGCCGCTGTGAATGAGACGGCTATCCCGGCGGCGGAGACTGCTGCCGAGACTGCGGCCACGGAGCAGGAGAAAACAAGCGTGACGCAGGTTTACTGCGGCCCAACGGTGCGCGGCGTTGCCAAGCAGTACACGGTGTTTCGCGGCGGCATTCCCGGCCTGCGCCGCCGCAGCGGGCGCAGCGAGAATCCCCGGCGCTTGCAGCAGACACAGCGCCAGAACCAACACGGCGAAGCGCAGCGCGCCCCATCGCCCGGTTCCGGAAATTGCATACTTTGTAGATTTACTCATGTTGATTGGTTTAGGTTATTCGTCTTGTGTTAGCTCGTCATTATTCGATTTTTTTAATAACTGCAACCTCCTGGTAGTGCAAATTTAGAATGAGGCATCGGGGAAGACTGAAACTTGCGTACATCTGATTGAAACAATCATACATTTTTACAGGATGTGTGCGCACACATCCCGCCCGAAGCGACAGGAGCGACGAAAAAAGGGACGGATCGAAAAATCCGTCCCCGAGGGACAGGCGTAAGACACCTGTTTTAGAAGCAACAGCAGGTCAGGAGGCTTTTCCGCCCCGTCCGTGCCACCGGGCGCAAGACGCCTTACAAGAAGAGTACGGCGAGCACCGAGACGGCGAAACCGCCGCAGAATCCGGCCAACACCTGCCGTCCATTGTGGCACCCCAGATAGAGGCGCGCCGAAGCCAGCGCCCCGGCACAGAGGACAGCCGCCACGAGCGGCACCATCATATTGCCCACGCCCACGACGTTCATCACCACCAACAACGCCACGACGGCGCCCATGCCCGTCAGATGAAGGCTTATTTTCCAGTAGAACGACACCCCGAGGCACAGCAGCTCGCAGCAGGCCGCGGCGAGCATGAACTTGCGCAGGAACACCGCCGAAGGGATCTTCGCAACGGTGACGGCGCAAAGGATGTAGCAGAGCGCCCCGATCAGCAGCGGCAGCATCCGTTCGCGCCGGTCATCGACACGGTAGTCCGAAATGCGGCCCAGCGACCGCAGCACCCCGAGCGACAACACAGGGATGATGACGGCATAGAGCGCCACCACCCACAGCAGATAGAACTTCACGTTCGGGGAGTAATGGGCGAAGGTCGTCATCGTCAGCAGCAGGGCCATCATATAGATCGGCAGCAGGAACGGGTGCAGGACCCAGGAGATGCCGGGGGAGATTTTTTT
>ERZ773194.3713-NODE-3713-length-12819-cov-3.241225_pt1 | contig 12819 bp, 11 predicted proteins | sample MGYA00511240_ERZ773194 | MGnify/ENA primary metagenome ERZ773194 (study PRJEB29015, sample SAMEA2737774) | human gut metagenome | biome: human gut; feature: human-associated habitat; material: faeces | place: China | collected 2012 ... | reverse complement strand
CCATGATCGGGCGCTCTGGGTCGGCGTATTTTTTGATGTTGGATATCATATTGTCAAGCGTGCGCTTGAGATAGAGCGGGTCTGCCGATACGCTGCACTCGCCCTTGAACTCTATCCGCTGTACGCGAAAGCCTGAGTCTATAAGGTCAAACTCTGCCTCGCCGAGGAGCTGTTCAAGCAGGAGCCGCCCGTCATAGCTCTCAAGCGAAAGCTCCAGCTCCGCCTTGCCGTAGACGAGGAAGTACCGGAACAGCTCGTCCGTCAGCTCCTTGAGATCCATCGCCTTTGCGTAGGCTGAGGCCGTGAACTGCCTGCACCGCTCCTTGTCCTCAAAGCCGCTGTCGTTGAGAAGCCCCAGGTACCCGAGCATCGAGGTCATCGGTGTGCGGATATCGTGCGATATCGCCGTTATCAGCTCGGCGTTTGCCTCCCATGCGCGGCTCTCGTTGCCCATGCGCTGCATGACCGAGCGGCGCATTTCGTCCATCGACAAGGCGAGCGCCGCGATCTCGTCGCTGCCGTCGGAGCTTATCACCTTCTCAAGCTCGCCCGAGCTTACCTCCACCGCGTCCTTCGAGAGCTTTATTATCCTGCCCGTCAGTCGCCGGGTGTACCACATGTACAGAAGAATAAAAGCGAAGAAAGCCGTGAAAACTGAAGAAGCGCGCACTATGCCGCGCTGCCGCGTATCGGAACTGTCGGAGAGCGCGACCTGATAGAGCCCATCCTCAAAACGGACGAGATAGAGCGTGCCGTAGTTATGATAGTCATAGCTGCTGTGTACGCCGTTTTCCTGCTCCGTCTTGCCGTTATGGAAGCGCCGGTGGTCTGCGCCGCGGCCGAATATCACGACCGTGACGTATGGCTGCCCGTCCGTCCATTTTGCGACGGAGAGACTGTCGCGCCCGCTCACGGAGTTAGCCTTGACGTAGGCGGAGAAGTCGGAGTATATCTCATTCTTGCGCTGCTTCACCGCGTCGTCGCTCATATATACCTTGTCGACCAGCAGCATCCCGAGCCGGTTTATCAGCAGGAACACCGCCAGCGCCAGCAGCAGACCGCCGACGCAGACGTACAGCATCTTCGCGTTGAGCGAGGAGGGGAGCTTCAGCTTCTTAATCAATCTGGTATCCCTTTCCCCATACGGTGCGGATGATCTTCGGCGCGCTCGGCGTCTCTTCGATCTTGCGGCGCAGGTTCAGCACGTGTACCATAACCGTGTTGCCCGAGCCGGGGAGGAAGCGCTCCTTCCATACCGACTCATACAGCTCTGCCGCAGTAACGGTGCTGCCGCGGTTTTTCAGCAGGTACTCAAGAATGGCGTACTCCGTGTCCGTCAGCGTGACGTCCTTGCCGGAGCTCTTCACGCTGTGCGTTTCAAGGTCGACCTCAAGGCCGTCGATCGTCAGCGCCTCGGCGGGCTTGCCGCGGTACTCCTTGTACCGGCGCAGCAGAGAATTGACCTTCGCTAAAAACTCGCCCTGCGAAAAGGGCTTGGAGAGAAAGTCGTCCCCGCCGCTGCCGTAGGCTGAGATCATGTCTGCTTCCGCGGACTTCGCCGTGAGGAACAGTATCGGCGCGTTGGAGAGCGCCCGTATCTTCCCGCAGGCTTCATACCCGGACATCCCAGGCATCATCACGTCCAGCACGACAAGGTCTGTCTCCGGATGCGCGGCGATATATTCCACCGCGGCAGCGCCGTCGGCAGCCTCCTCAACAAAATAATTATCTTTCAGCAAAAAAAAGAGAACTTTTCTTATGTCCGGATCGTCATCTACTATGAGGATATGAGACGTGTCAGCCATCCGGCGTCACCTCCATGTTCATCAGGTGTATCTATATAACCATTGTATCATAAAAATCCGCGGTTACAACGGTTTTTCCCTGTTTTAAGAAAGCTTAAGAGACAAAGCAGGGACATTTATGGTACAATACACTCGAAAAACAATGTAATTCAGGAGGATGAAATGAAGAACACCAAGCTTTTTGGCCGCATAGTGTGCCTTATCCTGGCAGTTGTCATGTGCCTGAGCCTTGCCGCATGCGGCAGCAGCGGCCAGTCCAGCACTGCGAATACCAAAAAAGATCAGGAACCCACGCCTGAGTATGTCTATACTGCCGAGTATAAGGACCTCACGCAGAACCGGGAAAATTCCCTGAACATATGCGCGATGACCGCTGACGGAATGTATGCCACCAGCAATGAGAAGATCGGCGAGAACATCCCCGAGGGCGTCACCCCCGAGTATGAAGGTCAGTACGATGTTTACGCCACCTTCCTTTACCGTATCGACAATAACGGCAATCTTACGAAGCTCGACAAGTACGAATCCATGCCCACCGAGACGGACGATCAGAACCGCAAAAACTTTTCTTCCAGCAGCTATATGGACAGCGTCCGTTTCACCGACAGCGGCTTTGTCACCGTTGAGGTCGTCAACACCTCGTGGTTTGAAGGCGACGGCGATCCTGTCCTTTACAGTGACGAATACTGGGCAGGGCAGAAGAACGAGCAGAAGTATTATGTCCGCAGCTTCGATAAGGACGGCAATGAGCTGACCTGCGCCCTCATCCCGACCGAGCAGGATCAGTGGCTCAATACCTATAATATGCAGCTTGATAAGGACGGCAATGTCGTCTTTGCCGATAGCAACACCAATTCCATCCGTGCCGTGAAGCTTGACGGTACCGACGCGTACACCGTCAGCGCCGGTGCTGATGATTATATCGACACTGTCCTCCGCTTTGCCGACGGCAGCCTTGCTGCCTCCATCTATGGCGACGACGGTCAGCAGCTCTATAGGGTCAACGCCGAGAGCGGCACTCTCGAAGACCCCATCAGCATTAACTTCGATACCTATAGCGCAATCTCCGGCGGCGGGGATTATGACTTCTATTACACCAACGGCTCCAACTTCTATGGCTACTCCGTTGAGAAGCAGCAGTCCGAGAAGATCTTCAACTGGCTCAACTGCGATGTCAACGGCTCCAATGTCAACATTCTGAATGTCGCCGAGAACGGCACTGTCACCTGCTGGCTGACCGAGTGGAACGATAAGGATCGGACCAGCAGCATCGACCTTATCACTGTCTCCAAGGTGCCTTACGATTCCGTGCCCCATAAGGAGTCCATCACTCTTGCCGCTATCTATCTTGATTATGATGTGCAGGATATGATCGTCAAGTTCAACCGCAGCAACGACCAGTACCGCATCGAGGTCAAGGACTATTCCGAGTACAATAACGATCAGGACGGCTGGGACGCCGGTCAGACCAAGCTCAATACCGAGATCCTTTCCGGCAACCTCCCCGATATCTTCTGCCTGAACGGGCTCAATTACCGCCAGCTCGCCTCCAAGGGTCTGCTTGAAGACCTCTATCCCTACATCGACGCCGACAGCGAGCTCAGCCGTGACGATTTCTTCCCCAGCGTGCTTCAGGCCTTTGAGGAGAACGGCAAGCTCTGCACTACGCTCTCCGGTATCTACATCAACTCCGTCATCGGCGCGGCCTCCGTTGTGGGCGACACTCCGGGATGGACCTATGATGAGTTCAACGCCGCTCTTGCCTCCATGCCCGAGGGCTGCACCGCCTTCGACCAGTACACCACCAAGGCCGACATTCTCCAGACCTGCCTTGCGCTTGATATGGACAGCTTCGTCGATTGGGGCACCGGCAATTGCAGCTTTGACAGCCAGCAGTTCATTGACCTGCTGAACTTCGCAAACTCCTTCCCCTCGGAATTTGACTGGGAGAACCATGAGTGGACTGACGAGGACGATACCTCCAACCGTCTCGCTCAGGGCAAGCAGATGCTCGTGCGCACCAGCGCTTACAGCATCCAGGATATCTTCTATAATAATTATACGGAGTTTCTCGGCGGCAAGATCACCTATATCGGCTACCCGACCAACAGCGGCACCGGCAACATGGTCTCGCTTGACGGCAGCGGCTACGCCATGAGCGCCAAGAGTCAGTATAAGGATGCTATCTGGCAGTTCCTCAGACAGTTCTTCACCAAGGAATATAACGAAGGCCGCTACGCGCTCTCCAGCCGCATCGACGTTTTCGATGAGAAAGCCAAGGAAGCCACCACTATCCAGTACCAGAAGGATAATGACGGCAACTACCTGCTTGACGAGAACGGCGAGAAGATACCTGTTGTGCTCTTCACCATGTGGAACAACACCACCGGCGAGCCTCAGGAGATATACGCTCTTGATGCCGAGCAGGTCGCCCAGATCCGTGAGCTTATCGAGACCACGACCAAGGCCGCAGATTATAACGACAGCATCTTCAACATCGTGAACGAGCAGGCGGCAGCCTTCTTCGAGGGCCAGAAGACCGCCGAGGATGTTGCCCGCCTCATCCAGAGCAAGGCCAACATCTACGTCAACGAACAGCGCTGATAAAGTAATACCGTGACACATGGCGCGGCAAACGCCGCGCCATGAATTTTAAGACACTCTTAATCAATGCCGCCTTGCGCAGACGTAAGCGATGCGCTATAATGGCGTTGGTAATTTCAAGCATCTATCTGACTGATTAACGGAGAGCTATGGACAGAGAAAAAGAAAAACGAAAGCTGAAGCGGCAGGACTTCATGCGCAGCCTGTGCTTCCTGTCGCCGAGCCTTATCGGCGTGGGCGTGTTCTTCATCGTCCCGTTCGGCGTCGTGGTGTATTATTCGATGATCGACGGCGTCGGCTCGTGTTCCTTGAAAACTTCATAAAGCTCTTTAATAACTCCGCTTTCATAATGGCGGCAAAAAATACCTTGCAGTTTTCTGCAATAGCGGTGCCTCTTGCGGTAATACTTGCTATTGTGCTGGCGCTCATGCTTGAGTGCCGCATCCCGATGAAGTCGCAGTTCCGCACCTTCTTCCTCAGCCCTATGATGGTTCCGGTCGCGTCGGTCGTCCTCATCTGGCAGGTGCTCTTTAACTATAACGGCACCATCAATGAGTTCCTCGCCCTCTTCGATATCGCGAAGATAGACTGGCTCCAGTCTGACCATTGTCAGGCCGTCGTCATCATCCTGTTCCTGTGGAAGAACCTCGGCTATAACATGATCCTCTTCATGGCCGGGCTTGCGAATATCCCCAAGGAGCTGCTCGAGGTGGCGGATGTCGAGGGCGCGTCCGAGTGGTATAAGTTCTTTGCCATCAAGCTGCGCTACCTTTCGCCCACGGTGCTTTTTGTCACCATCCTTTCGCTCATCAACTCCTTCAAGGTCTTCCGCGAAGTGTATCTTCTGACCGGGGACTATCCGTATGAGAAGCTGTACATGCTCCAGCATTTTATGAACAACACCTTCAAGTCGCTTGACTATCAGAAGCTCTCGGCGGCGGCGGTCGTCATGGCTCTGGTGATGGTCGTCCTCATCGCGCTGCTCTTCTACGCGGAGGACAAGTTCGGAAAGGACGTGGAGGGATGAAGAACAAGGCTCCTGCCCGTCTCAGAAAGAAGCACTATTTCGGCCGCGGCGCGATGTTTGTGCTCTGCGCCATTTTCGCGGTGCTCTTCCTTCTGCCGACGGTGCTCACCATTACAAACTCATTCATGTCCGAGGCGGAGATCAAATCCAACTATGGCATGATCTTTGCCACGACCTCCGGCGGCTACGTCTCCAAGACCGTGAACCTCAAGTTCATCCCCGATAAGGTCACGCTCTCGCAGTATATCACCGGGCTTATAAAGTCCCCGGAGTACCTGCTCAAGCTCTGGAACAGTATCCTCCTCGTTGTGCCGATCGTCATTCTTCAGGTCGGCGTTGCGGCGGTCGCGGCCTACAACTTCACCCGCTGGCGCGGTAAGATACGCAGCGGCATATTCTTCTTCTATGTTATCCTTATGCTCATGCCGTATCAGGTCACGCTTGTGCCGAACTATCTCGTCAGCCAGTGGCTCGGTATACTCAACACGCCGTGGTCTATTATCCTGCCCGGCATGTTCGCGCCGTTCTCGGTCTTCCTGCTGACGAAGTTCATGCGCCGCATCCCGTATTCGCTTATCGAGGCGGCGAAGGTGGACGGAGCGGGGGAGTGGGAGATATTCACCAAGATCTGCCTGCCCCAGTGCCGTTCGGCGCTCTATTCTATCGCGATCCTTGTCTTTATCGATTATTGGAACATGGTCGAGCAGCCCCTTATCCTGCTTCAGGATTCCGAGGCGCAGCCGCTCTCGGTGTTCCTTTCCAGCATTAACTCCGGCGAGATCGGCCTTGCCTTCGCCATGGCGACGGTGTATATGATCCCGTGTCTGCTGCTGTTCCTGCACGGCGAGGAATACCTCGTTGAGGGCATCGCGAACTCCGGCAGCGTCAAGGGCTGACAATTCTAAAGAGGTGCAATATGGAATTCAAGACTGCAAACCGTGAATGGGTCAAGAACGCGGCCATCATCTTTCTGGCCGTGCTGCTCGTGCTGACCTTTTTCTCGAACACTATAATGAACCGCTCGCTGGTGGAGGTCGCCACTGCCAGAGTGACCGACGGCAATATCGTCGCCAAGGTGCGCGGCACCGGTACCGTCACGGCCAGCGGCAAGCATCAGGTCAAGGCGACGAAGACCCGCACCGTCCGCTCCGTTATGGTCAAAGCGGGTCAGGAGGTTCAGACCGGTGACGTGCTCTTCATCCTCGGAGAGGGTGACGGCGACGAGCTCGAGCAGGCCGAACAGGCCCTGCGCGAGCTCCGCGTGAGCTACCAGAAAGCTGCGCTCTCCCTGCCGACTTTTGATTACACTACGCAGAACCGCGCCGTGTCCGACGCGGAAAAAGCGCTCAATGCCGCAGATGAAAAATGCGTCGAAGCACAGAAGCTGTACGACGATATGTTTGAAAAGTACGGCAATAAGGAGCTATCCGCCCAGCTTGCGGAGGCCCTGACGCAGCTGCAGAACGCTGAGGATACCATGTATCAGGCGCAGGATGCGTATAACGACAGGTACCAGAAAGCCTACAAAGCAGTGGTCGATGCACAGACAGCCTATGACAGCGACCCGAGCGAAGCCAACGCTGCCGCGCTTGAAAAAGCCCAGCAGACCCTCTCCGGAATGTCCGAAGAATCCGACCCGCTGCTTGTTGCGGCAAAGAAGCAGTATGACGCCGCAAAGGCAAAGTATGACACCATCGCAAGACAGCAGGAGGATATCGACTACAAGCTTATCCCTTATAGAGACGCTCTTGACGCTGCATACGAAGAATATGATAAGGCTTACAACACATACTCCGACGCTCTGAGCAGCCTTGAATATACTCAGGCGCAGAACGAAAAAACTCTTGCCGCGGCTCAGATCGACCTTGCAAGTCTCGCCGACCAGATATCCCACCAGCAGGAGAAGATAAAGTCACTCGCCGGTGAGGACGATAACACTGTCACCGCAAACGTCAGCGGCAAGATCGACACCATCGACTGCACCGCCGGTGATACCGTCACCAAGGATTCGCTCATGTGTACCATCGAGGTCCCCGACATGGGTCACACCGTGAGCTTTTCCGTCACGAACGATCAGGCGCAGCGACTGCGCACCGGCGATACCGCCACCGTCAGCAACTACTATTGGGGCAATACCATCACCGCGACCCTTACCAATATCCGCACCGACCCAAAGAACCCGCAGACCAATAAGCTCCTCACCTTTGACCTTGAGGGCGACGTCACCACCGGCTCCGAGCTTACCCTCTCCGTCGGCCAGAAGAGCGCGAATTACGACACCATCGTGCCGAACTCCGCCATCCGCACCGACAATAACGGCTCGTTTGTCCTTGCCATCAGCCAGAAGAGCTCGCCCCTCGGCAACCGCTATATCGCAAAGCGCGTCAGCATCGAGGTGCTTGCCTCCGATGACAATAACTCTGCCGTCGTCGCCGACCTCGGCAATGGGGACTATGTCATCACCACCGGCTCCGGCCCCATCAAGAACGGCGATCAGGTGAGAATGGCCGACAGCTCCGAGGGCTGATAAGCCATAGATGCGAAGGAGGTAAAGATGTCTGTTCCTAATAATAGTGCAAGGGATTTTTCGCACTTCGATAAGCTAAGCACCGAAGAACTGCGGGAAATACTGCGTCAGGATTCACTGTCGGATGACAGCTCATCCGATATTGACGCGATCTTATATATAACCGGGCTGCTAGTAAGCAGATCGGGTTCGGCAAATGACAGTACGAAAGTAGAAAAAGCGTGGAAATCCTTTAAGGAGAACTACTATCCGTATATCTCTGATCCGGAGCCGTTATGGAAAGATTGAAAAATATAAGGCTCAGCCGCCGCTGGCGCATAATGATCATCATTGCCGCCGCGCTCACAGTGCTCTGCGTCGTGTGTATCCTTGCCTACGGCAGCGTCGCGCACCGGCTTGAGGCGCAGCGTGAGGCGGAGCGCTGGCAGGGCGAGAGTGAAACGACCTTTGCGCAGATAAGCTGCTTTCTGCCCGCGGACGGCACTGTCACCTTGGACAGTATATATTCCTTCCGTACCGAGATGATGAAAAAGCTGCACGAGGCCGCGGCGGATATCGATACCGACAGCACTCTCTTTACCGACGCGTGGAGCACCTTCGGCAAGGTCAAGGTCTCGAACGGCAACAAGCGCAGCGCGGATGTCACCGTCACTGCCGTCGGCGGGAACTACTTTGATTTCCACCCGCTGCGTCTGCTGAGCGGCAACTACATCAAGGCTGACGATCTCATGAAGGACCGTGTCCTGCTCGACCCGGACACTGCGTGGCTGCTCTTCGGCGGCACTGAGCTTTCGGGCATGAGCTTCAGCATCAACGGCGTGCCGTATGTCGTCGCCGGTGTTGTTGAACGCGAGGACGACCGTTTCAGCAAAAAAGCCTATGGCGACACCGGCATGGGCATCTACATGAGCTATGACGGCTACTGTGCCCTGCTCAATCAGTCGTCGTCCGTCACAACGGACAGCACCGCGCCTGCCGCGTCGACACCGTCGACAAAGCCCGGCATAAGCTGCTATGAGATCGTTCTGGCAGAGCCGGTCAAGAACTTCGCCTATAACGCCGTCAAGGATAAGTTCCCCATCGGCAGCGGCGAGATCGTTGATAACACACACCGCTTCGATACCGAGAATATCTGGAAGCTTGCCAAGGATGTGACCGCGCGCTCCATGCGCGGCAGCACCGTTGTCTATCCCTATTGGGAGAACGCCGCGCGCGGCGCGGAGGACACCTGTGCGCTCTATATGCTCTGCGCGATAGTCACGGGGCTGTTCCCGGCGGGGCTTGCGCTCTTCGTCCTGATCCGCGGCATCGTGCGCGGCAAGACAAAGCTTGAGGAGGACGTGTTCCCCAAGTGGAAGGAGAACATTTCCGAGGCCATCCGCGTGCGCGAACGCAAGCGCTGGGAGAAGGAGCACCCCGGCGAGACGTAACGCGGAAATAAAATCAAATAACCGCAAACAATTGTGCGCAGCCGACCAGCAAGGTTGACTGCGCACAATTCATATTTCCAAACCGAAAATTTACGGATTCGCAATAAATCACAAGTCCAAAAGTGATACCATACACTTTGTATTTACAAAACGATCCGGAGACCCATACGGGTCTCCGGATCGGACAAGTGGCACTCCCGGCGCGATTTGAACGCGCGACCTTCCGCTTAGGAGGCGGATGCTCTATCCTGCTGAGCTACGGAAGCATGCTTAAAGCTTGTATATTGTAACGCAGAACTGTCTGTATGTCAATAAATTCTTAGCATAGAAGGTTGAACAATGCTCAAACTCAAGGACATCAAGAAGGATTATACCGTCGGCGACTCGATCGTCCACGCGCTCAAGGGCGTGAATCTGGAGTTCAGGGAGACCGAATTTGTAGCGATCCTCGGCCATTCCGGCTGCGGCAAAACGACGCTGATGCGCTGCATCTGCGGGTTCAGCCAGCCGACAACGGGGTATGTTCTCGTGAACGGCTGTCTGGTCGGCGGACGGCGCGCGCTCAGGCGGAATCCGGCGCTGCAAAGGAGCGGCGCGGTCAGCAAGGCGGCGGATTTTGCCCCGAAGACGGGCGTAATCATCGAAAGCCCCGGCTTTCTGCCGAATGAATCCGGGCTGACGAACCTGATGCTGCTGGCCGATATGTCCGGCCGCGCCGACCGGGCGGACGCTCGTCGCGCGATGGAAACGCTGGGGCTTTCGCCGGACGAGCGCAAGCCTGTCGGCCGGTATTCGCTGGGCATGCGGCAGCGGCTCGGCTTTGCGCAGGCGATCATGGAAAATCCGGATGTGCTGGTGCTCGATGAGCCGTTCAATGCGATGGATCGGGACGCGATGGAAGAAGTTCATGCGTTGCTGAGACAGTTTCGAGAGACGGGCAAGACGATTCTTCTGGCCAGCCATAGCGCGGCGGATATTGCGAAGGCCTGCGACATCGTTTATGAGATGGAAGACGGGAGGCTGCGGCGGGCTGTTCCTGCGGAAAGAAACTGAGCGGCAGAGAGGGAAAAAAGACTCAAAAGCAACGCCCCGAAGGACTGACAATGCCGAAAAACAAACCAAGACCCGTCCTCTGGATTTGAAGGATGGGTCTTGGCATATCTGTTGAGTACTGTTGTTCAAGCATTTTTATTTTTGGCTAACAGATTTGATTTTTATGCGCTGTAAACGTGTTTTTTTCTTTTCCAACACAGATGCGAGCGTGTAAATGTCATCAAAGGTAGATTCTGAAAGAGGAATAAGAAAAAGTTCATGGCTATGAATCTTGTTTCTACAGATACGAATGTGCAAAATATAGTTATCACCACACCAAAACTGACTGAGAACATTTTTGTATTCCACGCGGATGGGTAAAGTGTTTTCGCGGCAAATTTCTATGTTCTCCTGTGTGCAACGTATGCAAATGGATGTTTGTGAATTATTTTGTATACATTTTAGAAGCTTTGGACGAATGCGGAAAATGATAGCCAGCATACTGAAAGCAGCCACCGTAAGGAGGAACGAAAGAATCAAAATTGGGGCAGTATAACGGGCATTTTCCCCGGAAAGCGTCAGTAGCATACAAAGAAACAGACCGCATGCAAAGACGCACCAAATGATGACCCGTAGTGGATTGTAGATTTGAGAGGCAACGGCAGTTAGAACGGAAGTATCATTTTTGCTTTGCGTAAAATGAAACTCAATAGATTCTTTGTCCACAATTATATACCCCTTTCATATAGTTACAGGTTTACATCGATTTGATATCCCATTTATCATATAAGTAAACGGATGTGGATTCAACAGGCTGGGAAAAATGATCGGCAGTTTCTTCAACGCAGCTGATTAAATTCACAAAATAATTGCCGTTTCTTTAAAAAATTGGTCAAAAGGGGCTTGACAGCGTTTGTGCGATGTGCTTTAATATGATCGTAACTTGTATGACAACTTACAAGAGAAAACAAGGCACCGAAATAAGGAGTGATCGTGTGGAAATCACTCGGATCGAAAAGGTGAACTTTGTCAGTGAAGTTTATCGTCAGCTCCGGCAAATGATTGTTTCCGGTACGTGGGAAGAAGGCAGTAAGATAGCCAGCGAAAATGAACTAGCGAAAACTTTCCATGTCAGTCGTGTTGTGATTCGAGAAGCATTGCAAATGCTCAGAACGGAAAAATTGATTGTTACGAGACAAGGACTAGGATCTTTTGTCGCGAATCCTAATAATTTTATTCATCCGGATAAGTCGTTGCAATTGTCTGTTGAGAGTTATCAGCACTTCATCGAATTTCGAAATGCGGTGGAAATCAGCGCCATTAAACTTTCTGTCAACACAGCGACGGAAGAAGATTTTGCGCAGGTGCAAGCATGTATTGATCAGATGGACAGCAGCAAGGAAGATGTTGTGAGTTATTCTGAAGCTGATTATAATTACCATCTGGCGGTTATTCGTTGTGCACACAATGAATTCCTGGAGCGTGCCATGCAGGCCAACCAGAATGCGGTCACCAGCGTTTTGCAGGAGATGAACAGTCTACCGAAATCTCAGCGTTACGGCGTAACGACGCATATCGAAATCTTTGAAGACATGAAGAACAAGCGGGTCAAAAAGATTATTTCCGATTATGATCGAATGGCAAAATACAATTTGGCTCGTCTGTCTGAATTCTTTGCCGATTCTCAGAAAAATCATTGATGCGAAAAAACGGGAACAAAGCTGAAGGCGGATTCCGTTTTGTCTTTCTTATAACTTGTAGGACATGTTACATGATGACGATGATCTGAAAACGAAATCAAGGAAGAATGTGTGAAACTTCCTTGAAAATAAAAAACCAAAAAAGAAAAGGAGCGTATCTCAAATGAAAAAACTGGCTTGCTTGTTCCTGTCCATGGGTCTGGCCGTAGGGCTGACCGCTGCTGCCTCTGCGGAAACTGTCCTTCGTTTCGCAACCGACTCGTCCGAAGATTATGTGTCTACCGTACAGATTTACAAGTTTGCGGATGAAGTAAAAGAAAAGACTGACGGTCGCATCACGGTCGAGGTTTATGCCGGTGGTCAGCTCGGTGAGGAAAAGGTCTGCGTCGAACAGGTGCAGATGGGTGCTCTGGATATTACCAAGTCTTCCATGGGCGCGCTGACCAGCTTTAACGACGATCTGAATCTGCTGTCTCTGCCGTATCTGTTCAAGAGCGAGGATCACCTCTGGGCGGTTATGAACACCGAAATCGGCCAGAATCTGCTGGATTCGATGGAGAGCAAGGGTCTGGTCGGCCTGTGCTGGCTGGATGCGGGCAGCCGCTGCTTCTACGCGACTAAGCCGCTTAACACGGTGGAGGATTTCAAGAATGTGAAGTTCCGTGTCATGCAGTCTTCTATCTACCAGGATACC
>ERZ773194.3709-NODE-3709-length-12824-cov-3.288276_pt1 | contig 12824 bp, 14 predicted proteins | sample MGYA00511240_ERZ773194 | MGnify/ENA primary metagenome ERZ773194 (study PRJEB29015, sample SAMEA2737774) | human gut metagenome | biome: human gut; feature: human-associated habitat; material: faeces | place: China | collected 2012 ... | reverse complement strand
TTTTATAGACCCATAGTTGCAGCCTTAGCAGCATGATGTCAGTATGCCGGGAAGAATAAAGGTTTTCGTAAGAGTAGAAGGACTAGAAATAGCTATACTGACTATTTCAGAAAAATCTACCGGTATTTCATCAAAGAAGAAAGAAACATAACTATCATGCATCCTTGTATCTGCCCTTAATATTCTGCTTTGAGGTATGACTCCTAGTCTGCTGTGCAAATTTTAACGCGTTCTTTCGGAAATCGTCAGCATTACAAACCTGCGTATTGTAGGAAATTGACGAGCTATTTATCTTGCGTTTTATTGATTACCGCTGTATAGTAGCAATAGAGGTGATCGACTATGCTTTTCCGGCGGAAGATTTATGATAAGTTTCTTACATGGAAAAAGGAAACCGGCGGCAAGAAGGCTCTGCTGGTAGAAGGCGCACGCCGAATCGGCAAATCTACCGTGGTAGAAGAGTTTGCCAAAAATGAGTACAGGAGCTATATCCTGATCGACTTTGCTCGCGCGACCGAGACAGTTAAGGAATATTTTCTGGAGCATCTGAATGATTTGGACACATTCTTCATGCTGTTGTCGGTAGAATACGGCGTTACGCTCTACCCGCGGGAGAGTATCATTGTCTTTGATGAAGTCCAGATGTTTCCGAAAGCGCGGGAAGCGATAAAATACCTGGTCGCGGACGGGCGCTACGATTATATCGAAACCGGCTCGCTAATCTTCATTAAGGAGAATGTAAAGGATATTGTCATTCCATCCGAGGAGCGGCATATCAAGATGTATCCGCTGGACTTTGAGGAATTCTGTTGGGCTCTACAAGAAGAGCCGCTGGTAGGCTATATCCGTTCCTGCTTTGATAAGAGGGAGCCGCTCGAAAGAAGCCTGCACAACAAAGCGATGCTTCTGTGGGGGCAGTATCTGCTGGTCGGCGGCATGCCAATGAGTGTGGTTGCCTTTCTGGAAGGACATAAGGACTTCGGAAAAGCCGATCAGGAAAAGCGGGATATTCTGGAGCTTTATCGGAACGATATCATGAAGATCCGTGCACAGTATCGTTCCAAGGTGTTGGCCATATTTGACCAGATTCCGGGGCTTCTTTCGCGGCACGAAAAGCGCGTTGTTTTCAATCGCATTGCCGCAGGATCCACGGCCGATCAGTATGAGGAAACATTTTTCTGGTTGGCGGATTCCATGGTGGCCAATGAATGCCGCAGAGCAAATGATCCGAATGTTGGTTTTTCGCTCAGCGAATCGGATGCCTATATCAAGTGCTACTTGGGTGATACGGGATTGCTGGTCAGCCACACTTTTGACGAGAACGAACTTTTGGAGGACGAAGTCTATAAACAGATTCTTGCTGGGAAGCTTGGAATCAACGAAGGCATGCTGTTTGAGAATGCCGTTGCGCAGATGCTTACTGCCAACGGGCATCGGTTGTTTTTCTATACGCAATACAATGAAGAGAAAAAACGAAACGACATTGAGATTGACTTCATTATCTCCAACAACAGCAAAACGAAATATAAAATCTATCCCATTGAAGTGAAATCCGGTATGCGCTATACCACAGAGTCGTTGCACCGGTTTCGGGGAAAATTCAAAAATCGAATCGGCGGCAGCTATATTGTGCATCCGAGAAACCTCATAGAAAAAGACGATGTTCTCTGCATCCCGCCTTATATGGTTATCTGTCTTTGATGAAGAGGATCATTACCGTGCTATTTTATGACAGGAGTCGGTTAAAATGGTAGATTGGTATCTCACTCAGAATCAGATTCGGTTTTTGATTTAGTTTGGCTTAGATAGAAAGCGGATGACAATATGGAAGATACAATTGTGTTAATAAAAATTTCATTGAAAAAAGTCTAATAGATTATTTAGTGGTATTTTCTCCGATAGTTCTGTCAGTAATTGCAGTTATAATCTCGCTCTGGGATAGCATATGATCTTCCAGATCGTCGCGGTGTTTGTGACGGATACGGAGTTTGACTACGTCCGCCCCGAGTTTGAGACGAAAAAGGAGCGGACGGAGTATCTTGAAACGGTGGCGCGGAAGAATCTCTTCGCCATCGACGGCGCGGCCATCGAGGACGGGGATAAGCTTCTGACGCTCTCGATGTGCTGCACACTGTACGGTAAGAATGAGACCGGCGATCAGCGCCTCGTGGTCGCAGCCAAGCTCCTGCCCACCGCGGCGGAAGAAGCCCCCTACGCCGTGCAGGACGCAAAATTCCCGGAGCTGCCGGAGAATAAATAACGGAAAAGAGCCAACGGAAAATTCCCGTTGGCTCTTTTGCAGCCTGCCAAAAGCACCCGTTCAGTAAATCCGCTGGACAGGTGCTTTTTCTTATCCTGCGCATATCGTGCTGAACCTACGATTTTATTAAAGTTGTTTCTCTGCTTCTCCCTTTGTCCGAAACATGATTACAATATGTGCAGACCAAGAAGGAAGGTAGGCGAAATTACCAATGGAACAAAAAAGAATTACCGAAGAAGCGATACAGGCCTTTCGCCAATATCTGATCCGGGACGAAAAGAGCGCGGTCACCGTGGAGAAATACCTCCGGGACATCCGTGCTTTTCAAGCCTTTATCGGAGAAACGCCAGTAGAGAAGGAGCTGGTTATCCATTACAAAAACCATCTGCTGGAAGAAAGCTATGCGGTGCGGTCTATCAATTCCATGCTGGCCAGCGTGAACAGCTTCCTGATTTTTATGGATTGGCCGGACTGCAAGGTGAAATCCCTCAAAGTGCAGCGTCAGGTTTATTGTGCGGAGGAAAAGGAGCTGACAAAGGCAGAGTACGAGCGGCTTTTAAAAGCGGCAGGGAAGAATGAGCAGCTTCGGCTGGTGATGGAGACCATTTGCTCCACCGGCATCCGCGTGTCCGAACTGAAATATTTTACGGCGGAAGCGGCGAGGCGCGGGGAGGTTATTGTGCGCTGCAAGGCCAAGACCCGGACGATCCTGCTTCCCGGCAAGCTGAGACGGCGGCTGCTGGATTATGCTGGAAAATGGAAAATCCGCTCCGGCGTGATCTTTCTCACGGGGCGCGGAAAACCTCTGGACCGGAAAGCCATATGGGCGCAAATGAAAGGGCTGTGTAAAGCCGCCGGGGTAAAGCCGGGCAAGGTCTTTCCGCATAACCTGCGGAAACTCTTTGCCAGAACCTTTTACGGCATCGAAAAGGACATTGCAAAGCTGGCGGATATTTTAGGGCACAGCAGCGTAGATACGACCCGCATCTATATCATGACCTCCGGCACGGAGCACCGCCAGAAGCTCGAACGGTTGGGGCTGGTCGTATAGAAAAAAGCCCGACATAATTCGCATTATGTCCAATTATGTCCAAAGGAGCAGCAGCGGCGGGCGTTCGACCCGAAAACGATGTTCCATTTTGGGCGCACAAAAGCACACCCCCTTCCACGTTTTTAAAAAAAACGCCGCAGGGGGTGTTGTTGTACTACTCGTTTTCGACAATATGTACAGCGGTTAAATTTTTTTTGCTTTTTTGTGAACTCTTTCTGCATCGGAACTTGATTTTTCAAGCGGTAAGTGCTATAAAAAAATCAAGGATTGATGCAAACTTTGTATGTATATGCCATTTGCTCCCGACATAATGCGAATTATGTCTAAATAAGCGGAAGCATTAAGGAATCAGAAAGAAACTATATGAGCAAATCTCTCAAAAGGGTATGGAATGTGGTCAGCAGCATTCTGGTTGCGCTGGTGGTGATTCTGGCGCTTCTGCTGGTGGGCGCAAGAGTCGCCGGATTGCAGGTGTTCACCGTGCTGTCCGGCTCCATGGAGCCAACATATCATACAGGCTCGCTGATCTATGTAAAAAAGGTAGACCCTTACGCCATTCAGGAGGGGCAGCCCATCACGTTTATGCTGGATGAAAACACCGTGGCCACGCACCGCGTTGTGGGCATTGTCCCCGACGAGGAAGACCCCACCGTGATCCGCTTCCGCACCAAGGGCGACGCAAACGAAGCAGAAGACGCTCGGCTTGTTCATTATAAAAACGTCATTGGTACGCCGGTTTTCTCCATCCCATATCTGGGCTATGCGACAAATTACATTCAGCACCCGCCTGGAATGTACGTTGCGATTTCCGCAGGCGCGATACTTCTGCTGCTGATGTTCCTCCCCGACATGTTTCCGGATGACCGGGACGAGGAAATAAAGCTCTCCCGGCCCGGCAAAGGCAGACATACGGCAGAATACAAAGCCGCTGCCTCCAAAGCAGCATCGGAGAAAACGATCGGCGAAAACCGGACGGATTAATCTTGCCGCAAAAAGAATTGCAGCAGGCAGACGCTCCCAATGGAAACGTTTTGCCTGTTGAAATAAAACCAACCGCAAATAACCGAGGGAAGGAGGAAAAAGAAAAATGAAACACCGTGCAAACCGCCGCCGCATGAGCAACAAAAAGTTCATTGCGATACTGTCCGTTTTCGTAATGCTGGCATTGACGATGGTAGTCGGCTGTGCTGTAGACGGAACGGTCGCCTGGCTCGTCAGCGAGTCGGAGTCTTCTGTCAGTACATTCACCCTCGGAGACATCAATATCAAATTGACCGGGGAATCGGAGAGTCAGCCGCTCAAAATCATCCCCGGCGTTGAAATCACGAGATCCCTGAAGGTGACGGTCGAGCCCAACTCCGAAGCCTGCTGGCTGTTTGTGAAGGTTGAGGAAACGAACTGGTCGCGCTTCCCGGACGCGAACGGTACGGCGAAGGTTTTCTACTCTGTCGACGTCCAAAAAGGCTGGATAGCTCTCAACGACCATCCCGGCGTTTACTATCGCGAAGTCAGCGCGGAGGATGCCCAAAGAGGTGATGCGTACGATGTGAACTGTAATGTCACGGTCAGCCAGATGCTGACCAAGGCAGAGATTAACAGCATTGCTTCTAGAACCCAGCCCCAGCTGTCGTTCACGGCCTACGCTGTCCAACGCTACAGTTTTGAAGATGCAGCTAAGGCTTGGGAAGCTGCTAACCCCGCCCCCGCTAACCCCTGAGCATTTCCTTACATGCAGCGCAAAAAATGAAAATAGAAGGAGTAAAGCACATGAAAAAGAAACTCACTGCGCTGTGCCTCTGCGTCGCCCTTTTGGCGGTCGCCGTTGTAGGCGCATCCCTCGCTTATTTCACCGACACGAAGTCTGCCACCAATACGTTTACCGTGGGAAATGTCAAGATCGACCTGATCGAGTCCAGATATCACCGTCAGGGCTCCGGCAGCTCCGGCGATACCTCTATCCCCGCCCCCACCCAGACCGCGAGCGGCATGGACTATGTCGCAAACGGCTCCACGATTTTCACTGATGAAGAGATCAAGACGGATGCTGCGAATTACTCCGCCTACATCGGCGAGCGCGGTAAAAACATGGTTCCCGGCAAGAACATTGCCAAGTCCCCTTATGTCATCAACACCGGTGCGAATGACGCTTACGTCCGTATTCGCGTCATGATCCCCTCCGATGCGAACCGTGATTACTGGCAGGCTCGCAGCGGCGGCGTGATCGAAAGCCAGTTCTGCACCACCGCCATCACCAGCGGCGAGTTTATGCACAATGACAGAAGAAATGATTATCCGTTTATTAATTCCAGCGGCAAAGGCTATATCGATGAAAACGGCGTAGGGTACGACGTTTACACCTTCATCCGCAACGAGCCCCTGAAGCCCGGTGAGATGACCGAATGGAACGTCTGGAACTACATCGGTATTGCGGATGAAGCTACCAGCGCAAACATCCAGAAGGCTGTCGATAAGGGAGCTATCCTTGTATCGGAGGACGGCACGATGACCGTAAACGTTTTGGTGCAGGCCGACGCTATCCAGGCCGAGGGCTTTGCCGATGCTACGGCGGCTTTCGCTGAATTTGATAAGTAAATCTTTCCAGCGCGGCTATTCAATGAGCTGCGCTAATCTCCCTATCTCTGTGGTCTGTACCCTTCGGGGTACAGACCATATGAGAGCACCCGGTGAACGCGGGTGTTCTCATATGGTCAAACATGGCCATGCGGTTTTGTTTTTGATCCGGGGAAGGTCTTCCCAATTATAGCTTGATAGGAGAAGAACAGTGAAGCGAAAATTTTTGATTCTGTCGGTGCTGGCCTTCTGTTTCTCCCTGTTTGCCGCCGAAACCATTGCGTACTTCACTGCGGACAGCAAGGCGCACAACGTCATCACAACCGGCGGCGTGCAGATTGCGGTGCAGGAATGGGCGGACGAGGAGAGAACAAAGCCCTTTGAAGATGTGACCGGCGTGATGCCCGAAACCACCGTTACCAAAATCGTGGAGGTCAAAAACACCGGCGTATCCGACGCGTGGGTGCGGGTGATGGTGGATAAGAAAATCGTTCTTCCGACCGGGAGCATCGCACCGGATGCTTCTCTGGTGGAACTGGCGTGCAACACTGCCGACTGGACGGAGAAGGACGGCTACTATTATTACAACAAAGTCTTAAAGCCCGGAGAGGTCACAGCGCCGGTTTGCACTGCCGTGAGCTTTCATGCCGATATGAGCAACGCGTATCAGAATGCAACGGCAACGATTGATATTTTCGCACAGGCCACGCAGAGCGCCAACAACGGGAATACTGCCATGGACGCGCAAGGCTGGCCGAAAGTGTAAGGGGGGGAGCTATATGACGCGCAAAAAAGGAATCGCACTAATCATTTGCCTGACCCTGATTATCAGCATGGTACTTCCCGGCACGCTGGCGTTTTCCGGCGATCCGTCTGCCGCGAATGAAAATTTGACACTCGTGGAAGATACCCCGGTCCCCACGCCGGAAAACTCTGTGGAAGAAAAGGGCTGCACCTGCGACCCAAAGCCCGCCGAGGGCGAGCCACACGGGGAGGGCTGTCCTTTCTATACGTCCGTTATGGGAACTACTGCGGCAGCTGAGGGAACCGACAGCCCTGTCACAGAGCCTGCGGTGGGACATATCCGCATTCAAATCAACGTCTTTTGCGTAGACGATAGCAATGAAGCAATACCGCAGCCGGGTGTGCCTGTTGAGGTGCGGCGGGAGCTTCAGCCTCCGTATTACGGAGAAAATGACCCGTTGCCTGAGTGGAGCGACGGACTGGTCATGTTTACCGGAACATCGGACGCGAGCGGCGTCGTGAATATTGACGCGCCGTACACCGTTGTAAAGGATCCGGATGATAATGCGTATGACACTGCATATCTGGGCGACAGTCGCGATAATAACCGTGTCATTCTTCAGCGTAAAGCAGATAATCAGGGGTATCCGATCCGCTTTACGATTGAGCCTGCCGGAAATAGTGGGTATAAGTTGAATGATGTGTCCGAGAAAATCCGAAACTGGAACAATGGTCAAAACGTAATAAACGTACATTCAAGCGATGAAGATGGTTATATCTACGATGACTTTACCTTCACAAGCGGAATCCTGGATGGCGATGGGCAGGAGAACGTCGGCGCATATGTTCAGTTTGATCTGTATGTGAAGAAGACCGCGTCGACGGAAGAACCGACTACGGAAGAAGCGACTGAAGAGCAAGTAAACATCTTTTATGAGCCTGTCGGCCCTGCGGGTGCGACGAACTTCGGCTCCGTTGACCCGGCGAGCGAAACCGTGATGGAAAAGAGCGGCACAGCGGTCGGCTCCACTCCCACCGCCAATCCTGGCTTCAAGTTCGTCGGCTGGTACAAAGATGAAGCCTGCACTGAAGCCGTGGATCCAAGCTGGGTCACTGACAATAAGCTGACACCGGACAAGACCAAGAATTACGGCACGGCAGAATCCCCCGTCATGGGCTATGAAGCCGCGACGTACTACGCCAAGTTTGACTACGCCGTGGCTGATCTCACCATCAAGCAGGTCGGCGGGATTGCGGATGAGAATCAGACATTCATCTATGTTGTTACCGGCGGAGACTTGCCGGAAAGCGGGATAAAAGTAGCGGTTAAAGGAAACAGCTCTGTGACAATAAGGAATTTGAAAATTGGCTCCTATACTGTCACAGAAGAAACCAATTGGAACTGGCGGTGCGGCACAACCGGCGGCTCTCAGAGTATAACCTTGCAGGGTGCGCAGACCAATGAGGTCAGATTTACAAACACCGTCAGCAATTCCAAATGGCTGAGCGGAAATGCGTACAGCGTGCTCTGAAAATCGAGAAAGGAGACGGCGATTATGTATCCGGGAGCACATAGCAGAAAAGACAGCAAGCCCCGATTCCCCACGAACAAAGCAGCAGTTTTGCTCTTATCCATGATTCTTCTGATCGGCATAGCAGTTGGTACGACCGTTGCCTTTCTGGTCGCCCGTACGGAGCCGATGAAAAGCACGTTCGAGTACGCCAAGGTTTCCTGTGAGGTAACAGGCTCGAAGGAAAATGTGCAGATCAAAAACACCGGCAATACTGCCGCCTATATCCGTGCCACCTATGTTGTAACGTGGCGCGATGCGTACGGAAAGGTTGCCGTCTCTGTTCCCGGTGGCTACTCCTACACTCTGACAGAAAATTTGGGCAACTACTGGAATAAAGGCGCGGACGGATATTTCTACTATTCGCTGCCGGTTTCCCCCGGCAGTTCAACAGAAGAGCGTCCTCTGGACTGTGCGGTTACATACCCGGAAAATCCGGAATATACGCTTTCCGTTGAAGTTTTGGCAGAAGCTATCCAGAGCGAACCCGCCGAAGCCGTTCAGCAGGCATGGGGTGCGACTATCATCGATGGCAAGTTAACACCCTCCCTCGGAAACTAAGGAGGAGCTGGAACGTGAAAAAAATGACAAACAGGCTCCTTTCTCTCGGACTGGTTCTCATAGCCGTTGCAGTGCTGACTATTCCGGTTCTTGCCGCCGATGCGGTCGTCCGGCGCGACGGTACCAGCGGACTCGTGATCGAGACCATCGGCAGCGGCTACACGGACACAGACCTCTTTAATAATTTTAAAGACGTCATGCCCGGTGACGAGCGCACCGAGACCATCACGATCAAAAACAGTGTCAACGGCTTTGACTATGTGAAGCTCTACATCCGCGCCGTGCCGCACGATGAGCAGGGCAACCCGCTCACCTACGACGAGAAGTTTGAAAACGAGGACGGCAAGGATCGGCAGAACGTAGACGGTGAGCGCGACGAGACCGTCGCCACCATGGCGAACTTTCTCTCCGAGCTCTCGATGGAAATTTATCTCGTGAATGCGGACGGCACGAAGCAGAGCATTTTCTCCGCTTCGCCCGATAAGAGCGCGCAGCTCACCGATAGTGTCCTTCTCGGCACCTTCGCCAAGGGCAAGAGCGCGAAGCTTGAAGCGGTGCTTCATGTTCCCGCGGAGCTCGGCAACGAGTACGCCTACCGTGTTGGTGAAGTGGACTGGCTGTTCACCGTGGAGGGCTTCAACAACAAGGATCCTTTGATTTCTACTGGTCAACTCAACTGGCCGGTCGCCGTTTTCGGCGCGTTGGGAGCGGCGTTGATTGTTTGCGGTCTCGTAGTCATTTCCAAGAAAAAGAAGAATGAAAAAGCTTGACAAAACAGGGCTCTTCTTATTGACAGCGGGAGTAGTGCTGGTGCTTGCCGCACTACTCCTTTTTTCTCATAACCGTATAGAAGATAAAAAGGCTGGGGAAAACGCGGAAAAGACGCTTCAACAGCTGGAAGACGCCATGACTGAGCGCGAAGCAAAGGATGAGACCGATGCGACCCCCGCACCTGACGTCTCGTCGTCTCCCGGAATGCCGTCCCCCGCCGGAACGGGGAGCGGCTCGAACGGCCTGCCCGCGCCTCCGGCGCTCGATATGCCGACGGTGCGCTCCGGCGCCTACGACTACATCGGCTATCTCGATTTTCCGGGCTACGGTCTCACGATGCCCGTCGCGGCAACGTGGAGCTTTCCTGCCTTGGAGATCTCCCCCTGTCGCCACGCCGGCAGCGTGTACAATGATAATCTCGTTGTGGCGGGGCATAACTACAATACGCATTTTGGCGTTCTGTTCGAGCTTCAGCTGGGCGACATCGTAACATTTACAGATGTGGACGGGAACGCATTTACCTATACCGTGCGGGAACTGACAAGCGTTTCCCCGGACGATTCGGACGCCGTGATGAACAGAGGTTACGCACTTACGCTCTACACCTGCAACTGGGACACGACGGAGCGCGTCACCGTCTTCTGTGAGCGCGCCAACGGGGAGGTGTGAATACTTGGTATGAAGAAAATAGAGTACGGATTTAATCCCGGACAGCGTTTCGGACGCTGGACCATTCTGGACAGATATGTTTTTTCAGCGCGGGGCGAAAAGAAATATCTTTGCCGCTGCGACTGCGGTACGGAAAGGTATGTACTGGAGCGTTCATTGAAATATGGCGGCTCCCAGAGCTGCGGCTGTCTGCGCAAAGAACGGGCTTACCAGGCAACGGCTTACAATTTACTTGGGCAGACCTTCGGCGAATTGCGTGTGATCGGCCGCAGCAGAAAGCGTACCAAGATGGGGGCGTACTGGACGTGCCTGTGCAGCTGCGGCTACACCTGCGAGGCCACGGCAGCGGAGCTCGTGTCCGGGCGCAAGACCCATTGCGGCTGCAAAAGTGTGAGGAGCTATGCTACTTCCAATATTACCGGGCGGCGCTTTGGCCGGCTGACCGCGATGTACCCAACGAAAAAGCGTGACGCAAAAGGCTTCGTGATCTGGCATTGCCGCTGTGATTGCGGCAACGAGCCGGATGTTTCCTACAACAACCTGATGTATTGCGGCCAGCAGAGCTGCGGCTGCCGGAAGAAGGAGCACGATCAGGAGCTTGGTACTCTTCTGACCCATGTAGGCGGGACAAGCCTGGAGATGATCCAAAGTCAAAAGCTCCCCCGCGACAACACCACCGGCTATAAAGGCGTTTATCTGGTACGGGGCAAGTATCTGGCGAAGATCGTATTTCAGAAAAAGCAGTATTTTCTCGGCACATACGACAGCATTGAGGAAGCTGCGGCAGCCAGAAAGAGCGCGGAGGCGCTGCTTTTCGGAGAAACGGCGGCGTTTATCCAAAAGTGGAAGGAAAGCGCTGCGAAAAATCCGGAATGGGCCGGAGATAATCCGGTAGAGATTCATGTGTCCCGGGATAGGGACGGACGGCTGGCCGTCTCCTACTCTCCCCAGATCCTGTGATGCGAAAAACCAATTTACGTAACCAACGAAAAGGAATTAACCCACGTGCGAGAATTGTTCTATGACCGCTGCGTCCATACGGGAAATACAGAGCTGCTGGGACAATGGGATGAACGGAATGCGCCGCTGACCCCGAAAACCGTAAGCTACGGCAGCAAAAAGAAACTCTGGTGGCACTGCAGGGAGGGACATTCCTGGCAGGCCGCGGTATATAACCGCTCCGCGGGAGCCGGGTGCCCCTATTGCGCTGGGAAAGCGGTCGAGTCCGGCGGCAACGACCTTGCCTCCGTTTATCCGGAATTGGCAAAGCAATGGGATGCCGTAAAAAACGCACCGTTAACGCCCGCAGACGTCACACCGCATACCCATAGAAAGGTCTGGTGGAAATGCGCGCAGAGCCACGAGTGGCAGGCGTCCGTCCATAGCCGAGCGCAGGGAACCGGCTGCCCGATCTGTACAAACCATATTCCGGTCGTCGGAGAAAACACTCTGGCAGACCGGTTTCCGCAGATTGCGCAGGAATGGGATTATGAAAAGAACGCGCCGCTGACACCGGAGCAGGTGCTGCCGGGAACCTCGTGCCGCGTCTGGTGGATATGTCCAAACGGACACAGCTGCAGAACCAATATCTCTTCCCGGACAAGCGGCGGCAACGGCTGCCCGATTTGCGCCGGAAAGGCCGTTCTGACGGGCGAAAACGACCTGCAGACAAAGTTTCCGGAAATTGCGGCGCAATGGGATTGGGAGAAAAATACCGACTGTACGCCGGATTCGGTAGCGGCCTCGTCCAACCGCCGCGTATGGTGGCGCTGCGAACAGGGACATTCCTTCTGTACGTCCATTGCGCACAGAGTCCGTTACAAGTCGGAATGCCCGTATTGTACAAACAAGAAAGTGCTTCCCGGCTTTAACGATCTTGCGACTGTCAAGCCACGCCTTGCCGCACAATGGGATCCGGAGCTGAACGGGACGCTGACGCCGCAGATGGTGACAGCAGGCAGCCATCAGAAGGTCTGGTGGAAATGCCCGGCCGGCCACCGTTGGAAAGCGGCGGTTTACTCCCGCGCCGGTGCGCAGGAAAACGGCTGCCCGGTCTGCGCCGGAAGAACACAGGGGCGCAATATAAAATGGTGACGATATTGGAAATGCCGGTGCGACTGCGGCAAGGAAACCATTGTAGGGTAACCCCTGCCACAAGCCGGAAAGACAAAAAGCTACGGCTGTCTTGATATGTACCCCCAATACTGGACACCCAGTATTGGGGGTACATATCACTGAAAGGGTGCTTTTGGTTTATCTCGCGCTGGCGATGCTGGATCGCTGCATACCCGTAGCCCCCCCGATTGTTTCCCCGCCAAAAACAATCGGAGGTACATACAATGCACGATAGGAAAAGCCTGTATTCACGAAACAAGCGGAACAGCCGCGCCATCCTCTGCCCGGACGCCTTTGAGCAGGATCATCCGCTCACGCCCGAGCAGTTTTCGTCTGAGGAGGAGTTCCGGTTCTGGAAAATGTGGTCAGACGAGAATTACCACGGCTGGGAACTCGCAGATCATATGCTTCTTACTCGTCCATTGTACAGAAAATTGTTGTTCCCTATTTTGAGAAGAAGGCGATCCCACAACTATTAACGAATTAAGGAACAACGAAATCGACTGTTCCG
>ERZ773194.3707-NODE-3707-length-12831-cov-2.938557_pt1 | contig 12831 bp, 9 predicted proteins | sample MGYA00511240_ERZ773194 | MGnify/ENA primary metagenome ERZ773194 (study PRJEB29015, sample SAMEA2737774) | human gut metagenome | biome: human gut; feature: human-associated habitat; material: faeces | place: China | collected 2012 ... | reverse complement strand
AGCCTGTGCTGATAAAAAGTCTGTCTTCCGTTAAACTGTATTTTGTAAATGTCCAGGGAAGACCGAAAATGATACGTTTTCTGTCTTTCCATTTTATCTCTGCCATAATGTACCTCCCAACTGTTTTATAAAGATGGTAACACGCTTATTTTTGTTTGTAAATGTTTATGGGGGAAATATTTTATGGTATAATAAATAAAAATTTAGAAAAAACAAAATTAATTAATCAAGTAAAATTGTATAATATGGATTTTAAAGATATGATAAAAAACAAATTAGAAGAAAAACTAGACATAATATATTTAGATCCACCATATAAAACAAATTATGCATATGAGGCTTCAAAATTAATTTTAGAAAAAAACTTATTAAAAAAAGATTCAATATTAATTATAGAAACAGATGAAGAACAAAATGTGGAAAACTTATTCCAAAATTTAAGTTTGGAAGAATTTGATAAAAGAAAATATGGGCGAGCTTATCTTATATTTTATAAGATAAAAGAAGAAAGGGGCTAAACCATGGAAATATTTACATTATTAGAGACTTTAGAAGATTTATTAGAAAGAGGAAGAAATGTACCATTTTCTGCTAAAATAATTGTGGATAAAGAGGAAATGTTAGATTTAATTAAAGAAATAAGATTAAAATTGCCAGATGAATTAAAACAAGCAAAATGGGTAAAAGAAGAAAGACAAAGAATACTTGCAGAGTCTCAAAAAGAAGCAGATGGAATTGTAAAAGAAGCAGAAAATAGAATAATAGCAATGATTGATGAACATGAAATAACAAGAAAAGCATATGATCAAAAAACAGAAATAATAGAAACAGCAAATGAAATGTCAAGGGAAATTTCTAGAGGAACAAAAGAATATGCAGATAATTTGTTAGAAAAAACAGAAAATGTTTTAACAGAAACATTGCAAAAATTAGAATCAAATATTGGTGAAGCTCTAAAATTAATGGAAATTTCATTAGAAGATACATTAAAGACAATACAAAATAGTAGAAAAGAACTAAAATAAAATCCATACAAAAGTCAGAAATCAGAAGTCAAAAAGATATAAAAGACTTTTGAAATCTGGCTTTTTAAGATAAAGGAAGTAAAAATTTTAGAAGTTGGGGGAATAATAATGGCAAAAAAAAGAAAATATACAAAAAGCAATTCAAGAGGAAACACAAGAAAATCAAAACGTATGTCAAATATAGATTTAACAATATGTATATTAATAGTTCTTAGTATTTTGCTAGGATTTTTAATATATACAAATTCAGGAGTAATAGGAGTTAAATTAAATGAAATTTTAGGTGGAATGATGGGGGTAACTAGACTTTTATTACCAATAGGAATATTAGGCGTTGCAATAAAACTTGCATGTACAGATAATGAATATGTAAGCTCAAAACTAATAAAATTTTGTGTTTTATTAATTAGTATATCTGTAATAATGTGTGTTATACAAATATCAAGTGGAGAACTAATTCCAAGTAAAGAAATATCTGAATCTTTAAAAGATGCATATTATAATGGATCACAAGGAAAAGGTGGAGGAGCATTAGGAGCACTACTTGCAATTCCAATGGCAAAATTAATAGGAAATATAGGAACAATAATTGTATGTATGGGAATTGCAATTATTTTAGCTGCTACAACATTTGGGGTAAATGTATCTGAACTTATAAATATGATTGTAGAAAAACATCAAGAAAAGCAAGAAAATAAAAAAGAAGAAAAATTACATGAAAAAGAATCTAGAATGCAAGAAAGAGAAAATAGAGAACTAGAAAGAGCAAAAGCAAAACAAGAGGCAAGACTAAAAAAACAAAAACAAGAAAATAATCCAGACGAACAAATACAAATTAATTTTGGTGGGCATATTATAGAAGAGGAAAGTCCAAAAAAACTAAAGAAATTTAAACATGACAAAGACGACTTAATCCCACTAGGAATGGAAAAAACAAAAAAACCAGAACCAGATGTAATAGAAAATAACTTATTTAAACAAGAGGAAGAACAAAAACAAGATAAAACAAAAGAAGTATTACAATTAGAACATACAATAACTGTAGAAGACGAAAATTATGAATATCCTCCAGTAGAATTACTAAGTAAAGGAAGTCAAAAAGGAATAAAGGGAGGAGCAAAAGCACTAACAGATACAGCAACAAAGTTACAAAAAACATTATATAGTTTTGGGGTATCTGCAAAAGTAGAAAATGTTTCTGTAGGGCCAGCAATTACTAGATATGAATTAAAACCGGCAGAAGGAGTTAGAGTAAGTAAAATTGCAAATCTTGCAGATGATATTGCATTAAATTTAGCTGCAGAAACAATAAGAATAGAAGCACCAATTCCTGGAAAGCAAGCAGTAGGAATAGAAGTGCCAAATAAAGAAAAACAAGCAGTGCATTTAAGAGAAGTACTAGAAAGTGAAGAATTTGAAAATAGTGAATCAAAATTAACAATTGCACTTGGAAAAGATGTAGCTGGAAATACACAGTTAGCAGATATAGCAAAAATGCCACACGTATTAATTGCAGGATCTACTGGTTCAGGGAAGAGTGTATGTATAAATACAATAATAACAAGTATTATATATAAGGCAAAACCAAGTGAAGTTAAACTTGTAATGGTAGATCCAAAGGTTGTAGAACTTTCTGTATATAATGGAATACCACATCTTTTAATACCAGTTGTAACAGATCCTAAAAAAGCTGCAGGAGCTCTTGCATGGGCTGTACAAGAAATGGACAACAGATATAATCTATTTGCTAAAAAAGGCGTTAGAGATTTAAAAGGGTACAATAAGGCTGTAAAAAAAGATGAGGGTGTTGGAATGTTACCACAAATAGTAATTATAGTAGATGAACTTGCAGATTTAATGATGGTAGCAGCAAAAGATGTAGAAGAGTCAATATGCCGTTTAGCTCAAAAAGCAAGAGCTGCTGGAATGCATTTGGTAATTGCAACTCAAAGACCTTCTGTAGATGTTATTACAGGACTTATTAAAGCAAATGTGCCTTCAAGAATTGCGTTTGCTGTATCATCACAAGTAGATTCAAGAACAATATTAGATAGTGTTGGGGCAGAAAAATTGCTTGGAAAAGGAGATATGCTATATTTCCCAGCAGGAGCACCAAAGCCTGCAAGAGTGCAAGGAGCCTTTGTATCTGATGAGGAAGTTGAAAAAATAGTAGACTTTATAAAACAAAATGGAACAGCTACATATAGTGAAGATATTTTAGAAACAATAGAAAATAGTAATAAAACAGATAAAGAAATAGCAATGGAAAAAGATGAAGATGATGATACAGATCCATTTTTAATGGATGCAATAGAAACTGTTGTAGAAACTGGACAAGCATCAACTTCATTTATACAAAGAAAATTTAAAGTAGGTTATGCAAGGGCAGGAAGAATAATAGACCAAATGGAAGAAAGAGGAGTAATTTCAGGTTACCAAGGAAGCAAACCAAGAGAAGTATTAATGACATTAGAAAAATTAAATGAATTAAAGATGTCTACACAAACAGAAAAATAAAAATAAGAAAGGAGAATTATTTTGCCAAAGAAAAAAGAAAACTTTTTAGAAAAAATAGTAAAAAAAGACTATAATAATGAATTAGAAAAAGTTTTGGAAAAAAAATATTTTGAAGAAAATGCAAAAAACATTCTCCTAAATATTATATATAAATTAGAGGCATCATATAAAGACTATGAAACTGTAAAGAAAAATGTAATGCCAAAAGAAGAATATATAACAAATTTTATAGAGTCAATAAAAAATAATTGTGATACACTAAAAATTGTTAAAATGAATTCAAGTGAAAAAGAAATATTGGGAAATAAGACATTTTTAATAGATAAAAGAAATAAAACTATTATAGTTTATCCAATAGAAAGAAAAGTTTTATATGCTATATCAAAAATAAGTAAAAAAGACAAAATAATAAAAGACAAATATGTTATAATTGATAAAACAATATCAGATTTAATAAATGTTGGAAATAATATAGATACAGTAGAGGTAATAAGGGATTTTAATGGTTTTTCTTGGACAACAGTTACAAAAGAAATTGAAAGTATACCACATAATTTAATATATCAAAATTTAAAAATATTATTAGGATATGAATTTTTAAAGAATTGGATTTTAAACAAAGAATTTATTATAGATTATTTTGAACTTGCAAATAACAAATTAGAAGAGCTTTATGGTAAAAAAAATGAAAAAAACATAATAGATTATATAATTTGTTTATCAGTTCTTTTAGAATTAAAATTTGATAAAATAGAAGGAAGAAAACTAAAACAGCAAAAAGAAGATATAGAAAAAAAGATAAAGCAAATAGAAAATAAAGAAGAATTTATAAAAGAAAAAACAAGAGAAAAAAGAAAACTAAATAAACAAATAAAACAAATTGATGAGATTATAAATGATAAAAAACTATTACAAAAAGAATATGTTGAACGCAATGAGTTATTGCCTTTAAATAAAAAAATATTTAGTATGAGAATTTTATCAAATATAATGAAAGAAGAAAGACAAAACTTAATTGTTAAGTTAGAACAAATAAATGACATATTAAATCCGCAAAAATTTATACAATATAAAGAAGATTTAGAAAATAAATATAATTACTTAAAAATTGTAGGAACTAAAGATATTAATCAAGAAATAAATAATGAATTACTAAAATTGCAAAAAAGTTTTTTAGATTGTTTAGAAATAAAAATAGATAAATCAAAAGAAAAAAACGAAATTGTTAATTTATTATATCAATTTAGATATTATTTAATGATACCTATTGATGAAAATGATAAAATTTTAGAATCAAAAGATTTAAAAAATAGACTAAAAAAGGTTTCAAAAAAATTAGTACAAAAATCAATAGAGCAAAAAGTAATTTTTCATTTTTCAAAAAATGAGGATTTAAATTATGATATAATAAAAAATGTATTTGAAACTAGAATAATAGTTGTCATCGGAGCCGGTTTAAGTGGACGTGCTGCGATTTGTGCAGCGAGAGGGTTGGGCGCCTTGGTAAAATTATTTGATGAAAATATTTTTGAAGAAAAAGTAGAAATTGGAAATATTGAAGAAATTAATTTAAATGATATAAATGCAAAATTAAATAAAAGTACAAAAGTATTTATATAAAAGGTTTATAGGTAAAGCCTTAAAAATCTAAATAAAATTAATAAGGTAGGTTATTTATGAAAATTACTTTTTTAGGAGCAACAAGAACAGTTACAGGTTCAAATTTCTTAGTAGAAGCAGTTGGAAAAAAATTTTTAGTAGATTGTGGTATGTGGCAAGGTAAAAAGGAAATGGAAGAAGAAAATTTTAACGAATTTGATTTTGATCCAAAACAAATAGATTTTATGCTATTAACACATGCACATATTGACCATTCTGGAAGAATACCAAAATTATATAATGAAGGTTTTAGAAATAAAATATATGCACATAAAGCTACATGTGACTTATGTAGTTTAATGCTTCCTGATAGTGGACATATACAAGAAATGGAAAGCGAATGGAAAAACAGAAAAAGAAAAAGAAGAGGAGAACCAGAAAGACCACCACTTTATACTGCAGAGGAAGCTGCAAGATGTTTAGAAATATTTGAAGCAGTAAATTATGACGAAATTATAGAAATAGATGAAAATATACATGTAAGATTTAATGATGCAGGACATATGTTAGGGTCTAGTATAATAGAATTATGGGTAAAAGAGGATGGAAAAGAAGTAAAAACTGTATTTACAGGAGATTTAGGAAATAATGATATTCCACTTTTAGATTCACCAACAATGATTGAAGATGCAGATTATTTAGTTATGGAATCAACATATGGTAGCAGATTACATGTAAGAAATGATGAAAAAGCAAAAATATTCTTAGACGTTGTATCTGAAACACTAGATAAACAAGGAACAGTAGTAATACCATCATTTGCAGTTGGAAGAACACAAGAAATATTATATGAGCTAAACAAAATAAAAGAAAATACAGATGATGAAGACTTTAAAAGAAAATATAAGACATTAATGAAAGCTCCTGTATATGTAGACAGTCCACTTGCAATATCTGCAACAGAGGTATTTAGAGAAAATATGGATTTGTTTGAGGAAGATGTACAAAAAGAAATTATGAGTGGTGACAATCCACTAGAATTTCCTGGACTTAAATTTACAATGACAACAGATGAATCTAAAGCATTAAATGAAGATCCAACACCAAGTATTATAATATCTGCAAGCGGTATGTGTGAAGTTGGAAGAATAAAACATCATTTAAAACATAATTTATGGAATCCAAACAGTACAATACTTTTTGTTGGATACCAAGCACCAGGAACATTAGGCTATAGCATAGTAAATGGAGCCAAAACAGTAAAAATATTTGGTGAAGAAATAGCTGTAAATGCTAGAATTGAATATATTGAAGGTTATTCAGGACATGCAGACCAAGAATGGTTAATGAATTTTATATATTCTTTTATAACAAAACCAAAACATATCTTTTTAGTACATGGTGAAGAAGAATCACAAGATGTATTAGAAAAGAAAATAATAGATGAGACAGGAATTAGTGTTACAACACCAGAATATGGAGAAACATATGAATTAAATGACCAAATTACAATGACAAATAAAATAGAAAGAAAAATTCCAGTAACATTAAAAACAGAAGTAATTAGTAGGTTAGAAAAAGTAAAAGAAGAATTAAAAGACATGGATATAGCAGTTAAAGAAGATATGCAAAATCCAGACTTAAGGGATGAAGATGTGTTTAGAATTAATGAAAAAATTAAAGAATTAGAAAAACAAATTCTAAAGGTTGTTGAAGGGTAGAATAAATTTTAAAAGCAAGATTTGAAAGGAAATTGAAATGGAAAACAAATATTTAAATGAAGCAATAATAGGCAACAAAAATATTTTAGCAACATATACACAAAAAGGAGAGTTACAAAGGTTGTACTTTCCAAGTAAAGACAACAAGCAATATATAAATTTTTTTCATACAGGAGTAAGAGTAAATAAATCAGACTTAATATATTTACATGATGATATAAATAATAATTATAAACAATATTATGATACTGACACAAATATATTAAACACAGAAATAACAAATACGTATTTTAATTTAATTACACTTCAAACAGACTATATGCCATTAAAAGAAAATGTATTAATAAAAAAATATACTTTTTTAAATGAAGGAACAATAGATTTAAATATAGAATTTTATATACATTCTGAATTATTGTCAGATAAAAATAACTTTGTTGGATGTAAAATAACAGACGGAGGAATGATACAATATGCACATGACTTTGCTGTATCTACATTTGCAAAAGATGCAAAATTATTAAGCCATCAAATAAATGGAAGCAAAGAAACAATAAAAAGATGTGAAATACAAGATAAAGATTATATAGGAATGTCAAAAGATTCAAGCATAAGCTATGATATTGGTCAAATTAAACCAAATGCAAAAAAAGAATTATATATATGTATACTAATAGATGAAAATAAAAATGTATCTGAAATGGAAGAAGAAATAGATAGAATAAAGAAACTGGATTTAAAAAAGGAATATTTAGATACAAAAAATTACTGGAGAAAATATGTAAAAAATCATAATGGGCTAGAACTAAAAGAAAGTGATAATAAATACGAAGAAAAAATTTATGAAATATATAAAAGAAGTATTTTGCTATTTCCATTACTTTCAAATCCAGAAACAGGGGGAATAATAGCTTCGCCAGAAATAGATGAAGATTTTACTAAATGTGGAAGATATGCATATTGTTGGCCAAGAGATGCAGTATTTATTGCAAATGCCTTAGACATTTTAAAAATGGAAAAAGATACTGAAAAATTTTATAAAGTATTTTGTAAAAAAACACAAAGTAAAAATGGAATGTGGGAGCAAAGATTTTTTACAGATGGTAAGCTTGCACCATGTTGGGGCTATCAAGTAGACGAAACTGCAAGTGTAGTATATGGGGTATATAACCATTATGAATATACAAAGTCTGAAAAATTTTTAAAATCTGTTCTTCCAATGTGCGAAAAAGCAGTAGATTTCTTAAAAAAATATGTTAAAGATTGGCTAGAAATTAATGTAACAGAAGATGATAAAAAAGATGTGGTTAAAGAAGAAATAGAAAACATGGTAAAGCAAAATGGACATAAATACCATGTAAGCTATGATTTATGGGAAATGTGCGAAGGAATACATTTATATTCTTTAGCAAGTATATATTCTGCTTTTGATTCAATGTTAAAAATATATGAAGTACTTGGAAGTGATGTTTCAGGATTTGAAAATAACAGATTGAAAGAGGAAAAAATTTCTAAAAATAAAAAACTATTAGAAAAATTGCTAGTAGAGATTAAAAAATATATAAATACAAATCTTTATGATGAAGAACAAAAATGTTATGTAAGAAATACAGAAGATAAAGAAATGGATATAAGCCTTATTGGTACAGTAGTTCCATTTAATGTATTTAAGCCAAAAGAAAAGAAAATTCAAAATACAATAGAAAGAATAAATATGTCTTTAAGAACATATACAGGAGGTTATAAAAGATTTGAAGGGGACCATTACATGGGAGGAGAACCATGGGTTATTGCAAATCTTTGGATGACATTATATTATATAGAAACAGGAGAGAAGAAAAAGGCTAAAGAAACATTTGACTTTGTTTTAAAGACTGCTGGAAAACATTCTTTATTAGGAGAACAAATAGATAATAACACATTAAAACCAAACTGGGTAATTGGACTTGGTTGGTCACATGCCATGTTTATTCTTGTTTTAGAAAAATTGTATAAAAAATAAAAGACATTAATAAAAAATAAAGGAGCAATAATAGTGAAAAAAAATAAAATAATTAACATTTTTTTTGTAATTACAATTGTTGTTGTATTACTACAAGGTTTTACATTTGCAAGTAATAATACAAGTTCTAATAGTAGTAGCAATAGTGCACAAAAATCTAATACATCAAACACAACAACTAAAACTAAAGCCAAATCAAGCAATGCAAATTTAAGTAATTTAGGAATGGATCCAAATGATTTTACAGGATTTTCAGAAAACAAAACATCATATGATGTAACAGTTCCAAATAATGTTACTCAGGTAGAAATATATGCAACTAAAAAAGATAGCAAAGCAAGTTTAACAGGAACTGGAATAAAAAAATTACAAGAAGGTCAAAATACTGCAAATGTTATAGTAACTGCAGAAGATGGAACAACTAAAACATATACAATAAATATAAAAAGATTGTCTAAAAATGAAAAACAGGACACTACAGAAAATTTAGATGCTAAATCTAGTAGTAACTCAAAAGATTTAGAACTTTCAAATTTAGAGATTGAAGGAGTAAATTTAGAGCCAAGCTTTGAGAGTTCAACATATAAATATGAAATTAGTATTAAAGGAGAACAATCAAATCTTGATATTAAAGCAAGTACAAACAATACTAGTGACAAGGTTGAAATAATAGGAAATGAAAATTTGCAAAATGGACAAAATATAATTACAATTTTAGTAACAAATTCAAAAAGTGATGAAGTAGCAACATATCAGATATATGTAAATAAAAATGTAATAGATTCAAATACGGTTGATAATGAATTTGGAAAAACAGTAAAAGAACTTAAAATTAAATTATGGGTTTTTAGGGCTTTAGTTGTTATTGTGGTTTTAGGAATTATAATGTTATTGATTATAAAACATAAGAAAAACAAGAAAGAATATGATGAAGAAGATGATAATACTGATAATAAATATGATAAAGATATTTTGCCAAAAAGTTTAAGAAATTTAGATGAGGATTCTATAAAGAAAATGATAAAGGATTATAATGGAAATGAGTCACCTAAAGTTGGAGTAGATAATGTGGAAAACTCTAAAAAAGAGGGATTTAATGATTATAATAATAACATTATAATACAGGAAAATTATAGCAAGATAAAAAATGATGATGAGCTTCAAAAGAAGGGGAAAAGAAGCGGTAATGGACGAAAAAAAGGAAAAAGGTTTAAATAAAATGTAAAAGACTGAAATTTACTAAAATTTCAGTCTTTTGTATTGAAAATTTTTTGAATAAATTGTATAATTACAAATGCTAATGCTCTTATAGCTCAGTTGGTAGAGCAACGGATTCGTAACCCGTAGGTCGGCAGTTCGATTCTGCCTAAGAGCTCCATTTGAAATCAACTTACGGACTTAAAAGTTCGTAAGTTTTTATTTTTATATAATAGTCTTCAAAAAAAGAGGAAAAATTATAAAAACGATAAAGACAATATCATCTCAACATTGTCTTTATACATTAATTATTATCCGTTAATTTGCTAAACAAATCTTTAAATATTTCATTTGCATTTAAATAATTAACGAATTTTATACTATGTCTGTTTTCGGTTAGTTTAAAAGTATTATCAGTATTTATAAGTGGACAACTAACTTCCATTGTATTAAACCAATTTTTATTTATCATATATGCTATTACACTAATATCCCATAGTGGCCATCTTTTAGTAGGACCATAGGCTCTATTATAAAATCTATAGCATAAATAATCGCATAATTCGTTCTTGCCTTTTAATTCACTTTCTAATTCGTATATTGATGTCATTAGATTCGATGTTATAGGAGAACAAGGCATAACAGTAAGTTTAACTTTTGATTCAAAAACTACTTTTACCGCTTCTACATCTTGATCAAAATTGAAATCTTTATTAGTACCAAATAAAAAGTTACTTCCTAACCATACAATTTCTATCTTATCAACAATATCTGGGTTAGATTTTAATGCTAATGCTATATTTGTTAAACACCCTATTGCTAATATATATGTTTTTTTATTTTTGTTAGCAATTTCAATTATTTTATTAACTGCTGAATTTCTTTCATTATATCCATTTTTTAAATAATCACGTGAACCTTTATATATAAGTGATTTATCCTTTAATCCTAATAAATCAAATATTTTACATGTTTCATTGTAACTGGCATCTATAGAATCAGAAACTGTTCCTTGCCATTTTTCATGTCTAAAAGGTGCTATTGTTATAGCATCAATGTTGAATATTTCTTTGCTTTTTAGTAAGTAAGATAATGCGAATTGGTCATCTGCTTCATTATATGTATCTGTATCCAAAATTACATTATATTTATTTTTTTCACAGATTAAACTATATATTTCTTTCCATCCATTTACTATTGGAATATTTAAACTATAATTCTCATTATATCTTGTTTTCATTAAAAAACATTCTATTCCTGCGTTTAATATGTATTTACATTTATCTGCTTCATCATCAAACATAATATCAATACTATTTTCAATACACTCTGGACTTTTATCTCTGCTTTTTGTAAATACTAATTTATCATATTTTATACCTTTTTCATTTAACCAATTTATAGTTACTAATTCATGATTTTTAAAAAAATGATTTGATCTATGTGTTATTAAAAATATCTCGTTTTCTTCATATAATTTATTAATATATTCCTTAGCATCTTCTATTAAATCGAATTTTTCAGCCATTCTATCCATATTATTGCAGATAAAATCTTCTATTTCTTCTGAGCTCCAATCAAACATTCCTTCAGTAATGTGTTTAGCTTTTTTATTTATAATTCCTTTATTTCTTTTATTTTTATCTTCTTTTTCAAATTCTTCTAAAAATGTTTTATCTAAATCTGCTATTACATTATCAATATCTATTCCAATTCTCATATAACAACCTCCAATATAAAATAAAGTTTTAATCTATAAAAATTATACATTATATTACAATTTTTTTCCATACTCACTTGAAAATATTTAGAGAACTGATATAATGAATTTATCAGAGAGATTTAATCAAATCTTATAGTCTTAATTTCGCATACGTGTATAGTTAAGGCTCCATAATGCATTTTCGCCGAACTGCTTAAAAATATTGATATAAGTAAGTTTGAAGAAAATTCAAAAATGAGTATCAATCACATTTATATAAGTCGATTTAATCGGCTAATTTTTATACTTTTTTTACCAAAAAGTATAAAAATTAGCCTCAAATCATGTCAAAAACTATTGAAATTTCCGACTTTATCTGATATAATAAGCAAGTAAATTACTTACCTTGCAGATAGCAAGTTTAGTATAGAACAACTGATAACAATAATTATTGTGACAGGAGGGACAGCTATGAATGTTAATCTACCATATGAAATTGGTACAGTTTTGAAGACAATGGAGTCTGGAAAAGTTCAATACGATAAAGTGCACCACTATATTGTAGGAAACAAAATTCAGGCTATATTGGAACTGTGCTACGAAACAGATCCTCAATATCTACACCGATAGATATTGAGGAATTACAACAAAGATGGGAGGTTTTCAAAACTTATGGCAAAAATTAAGAATACTCCATATGGATGGGAATTTGACGTTTGGTGCAAAGACTGTAAAAAAGTTATTACGGTTGAAGGACCAGAAGATTTAAGAAAAGAAACCATTCCTGGAGAAAAACATCCAATGTTTTGTCTTGTTTGTCCATCGTGTAAACGAGAGATTCGATTTGATGGAATTGTGGGACATACATTAAGTCCTGAATTTATCAGCCAGGTACAAGACAAGTAATAACCCGAATTTGTCTAAAAAAAGTAAGGGAAATCTTTTATACCAGGGATTCCCCTTACTTTTTTATCAAAAATGGCAAAACAGATACATATTTATTTCAAATACTTTATATCTGTATCATTTAAAATTTTCATTTGTGAAATAGCTATTTTATTTAATTTT
>ERZ773194.3704-NODE-3704-length-12834-cov-13.522341_pt1 | contig 12834 bp, 9 predicted proteins | sample MGYA00511240_ERZ773194 | MGnify/ENA primary metagenome ERZ773194 (study PRJEB29015, sample SAMEA2737774) | human gut metagenome | biome: human gut; feature: human-associated habitat; material: faeces | place: China | collected 2012 ... | reverse complement strand
GTTCAATTTTCAAGGTGCATCTCCGCTGCCTCCCCGTAGGTGACAGCTTGTTTATCTTATCACCTTGTTCGCAAAATGTCAACAGCTTTTTTCGCAAATTTTGAATATTTTTTTGTTTTTCTTGTTTCCCCTTGCAAAAGCCGCAAATACCCGATATAATAGATAAGCTGAATATGTGCCCGTAGCTCAGTTGGATAGAGTGTCAGACTCCGACTCTGAAGGTCGTGCGTTCGAATCGCATCGGGCATACCAAAATATTTTCCCCCTGCTATGGCAGGGGGAAAATATTTTATTCAATTGTTTCCACCGGTAATGGGTTCATGTTTCCCACCCACTGGTGTAAAAACGCGGAAGCTTGGTTTCGATTCAGATTGTCGTGGATTTTTTGGTTGTAGTAATTTCTTAGGCATCTGTAGCAAGACGAGTCGCAATCGCAGTTGTCTACAACGGAAATTGCTTTTGCGAGGACTCGTTGGAATGCTTGCCCGTCCGCTGTCACAATTCTGCGAACATGGCCTGCACCACCAGCGACTGCATCATATAAAACTACAGAAAAGATCATACACCCATCCACAGATGTGTAGAACAAACATCCTTTGATATCGGTGCGCTCTATCCCCATCTCGCGGGACAATCCCTCTAACAGGGCATAGAGTACTGACAGCATCACATTTATATCTGCCGCCTCTTGTGTCGCAAAGGTGATTTTTGCCACATCTGTCTTGAAATCATGCGACAAACGGTATTCTGCCGAGTTGCCCTCTTTATTAACACAACGGTATCCTCTGGAGTTCTTGTGCTCAAGGGGGATTCCGGTTTCGCTTGCATATCTGCAAGCAGGACAAACCTTGTAATCAATCTGGCCAATGACTACGAGAGAGTCATTTGAAGTAGATTCAATTTGCAAAGCTTGACCGTTTACTTCAAATATTTGCTTGGCGATTAGATTACGATGCGGGGCTCCAATGTAGTAATCGACTGTCTTAAAATCGTGTTCGGGGCGGCGCATAGGAACAGGTCTGGCTTCTTTTTCTGCACAGAATCCCATGCGATGTTCCAATGTTTTTCTCCAAGACAGGCGTTTGATGGGTGTGTGGCAGGAAACGCATTCGCGACCGCTGCCAGTAACAGGATCTTTAGTGAAGTTTGGCTGGCCGCAAGTAGGACACTTGGGGCAGTAGAAGCCTTTCTCCCATGCGGCATCCGCATTTTTGCCCGGCATTTTGCGAATATAACGGCTGACATACATTTTTCCATCTGCCACGACCTCTGCACCGGGGGCGTAAAAGGATAAGGGCAGAGACCTCGCTGCAGTCGAGGCTCTAACCCTTTCACTTGATTATTCTGTATTTTTTGATAGAATGAGAATATCGCAGGACAGATGCAAAACAGATATGGGACAGGAGGGCGATGCTATGCCGCTGGGAATACAGCAGAACAACGATTTCACGCAGTTTACAATGGATGTCTGGAATGACAAGATCTTTTATCAGGAGAAGGAGTTCCCGGCGGGATTCATGGCGATGTCCATTCTGAACATTCCCGAAGAAGACCTGCCGGAGCTGATACAGGCCGGCGGCGCACCGACCTTCCTGTTCCCTGTGGTGGTACAGGGCAGCGATGAGGAGGCTGCGGCGGTATTCCCGCAGCTGCGGGAACGGATATTGTACCTGACCGAGCTTCTTTGGAAGTATCCGCCCTTTTGTTATAATGACTACGAGAAGGAAATGCGCCGGATCAATATCCTGTTTGACGAGAGAAACCTCCTGCAAATACGGACGCCCGATTCGGAATTCCAGACAGAGTTCCTGAGATTCTGCGTCGGGATCATACGCATTCCTATCGCCATGTATCACTTCTATGCGGCGGGACGGTTCTTTGAGTTGGATTATCTGCGCCGTCTGAAAAAGCGGAACGAAACACATTTCGCCGTGGCCGCACATGACTGCTTCAACAGCGAGCAGTTTTGGGATGAGATGCGGAGTTTACAGAGCTTGGATATGGAGCCGTTCACGGTCTACCCGGAGTTGTCCTCCACCTATGTGTTTGCCCGCAGTCCTAAAAACGAAAAAGAAATGGTGTTTGTGGAACGGGTGATTTTTCCGCGCCTGACCGATTTCTACACCTATGACCTGATGAACGGATTGCACCACGGCCACGCGCCCAGCCAGTGCCAAGGCTGCGGAAGATACTTTCTGACCACTAACGGCCACATCCCTAAATACTGCGACGGCGTCGCACCGCAGGACAGCCGCTATACCTGCCGGCAGTATGGCGCGATGATGCACCAGAAGGAGCAGAACAAGCAGCACCCGGTCTACCGCCTGTTCAATACCCGCACCGACACCATCCGCAAGCATCACCAGAGAGGGAAGATCTCCGATGACCTGCGGCGGGAGGCACTGTATCTGGCGGGGAGCTACCGGGATAAGGCGCTGATGGACAACGACTATGCCGCTGACGGATATGCGCGGGACATGGAATTGGAGCACATTTACGCGGAGGCAGAAAAGCGGCTGAAATGAGGAAGGGGGCGTTCCTGTGACGAAAAATATGTACACCGTTGCAGGAGATAGCCCCTGCAATGAAGAGCTGGCTTTGCGGATGCAAGCCGGAGACAAAAACGCCGCGGAGTGGCTCGTCTCACAGAACGAGGGTTACCTCACCGAACTGGCGCGGGCGTACACGCCGTGGTGTGAGACGGAGGACTTGAAGCAGGAGGCAGCGCTGGCACTGCTGGACGCGGCAGGGCGCTTTGCCCCTGCCTACGGAACGAAGCTGCTGACTTATGCGACGCCCGCGATAGAAGCGGCGCTGTCCGACTACGCCGCGCAGTATTCTTCCCCTCTGTCCATTCCTATCAGCCGGTACAATCAACTGCGCAGGGTGGCATACCTCTGCGCCGAGGGATGGGACTTATCTGATGCTGAGTTGGTCAAGGTGGTGTGCGGAGAACTGAATGTATCTGCCAAGGTAGCTGGGGCGTTGATAAAGGAATACTGGACGCTGTTTTGCGTCCGGCAGTTGGGTGACGATGTGTTCTTCGTCAGCTGCGGCGGCGATCCCGCCGTTGCCTATGACCGCCTCATGCGCCGGACGCTGCTGATGCAGCGGATGGAGGAGGTGCTGACGCCCAGAGAGCTGAATCTGGTGCAAAGCTACCTTGGCATCGGCCAGCCGGACGAGCTTGGCATGACCTTTCAGGAACTGGCGATCTATCTCAACTACAACGGCCCCAGCGGAGCGGAGAAGGCATATAAGGCCGCGCTGCGGAAACTGAAAAAGGACTTGTACGGCGGGGCCTACGGCCGGTGGCTCTCCGCGCAGAAGGCCATCCGCGCCGCCAAAGCAGAGGCGGAACAGGACGCGGGGTACTATACAACACCGCAGAGAACGTGGTGGGGGGAGCGGGAGCTGGCAGATTGATTTCTATGTAAGACAGCAGCGCTGATCCATGTTTACGAGGTGCTACAAGATGTTGCTGAGAGGTGAGGCGGATAGTTTGCGAATATATTGACAGCAACGAAAGTGTGGTTTCCCTTCGATACTCGCCCAAAGATGGGACCATTCTCCCCATCACTGTTTGCGCAGAAGATGATCTGCAAGAAGCCAAGCGGACAGTAGCTGTCCGTCATGTGATTTTCGGAGCAGCGTATTGCATTGAATGTCTTGCAGTAGTGTTCCGTCTATTTCAGAAAAAGAGTCAAATAAAGTTTTAGAACTTGAATCGCTACAGATAAACAAAAACCGCTACAGTTCCCGTCCAAAGTATGGACGAAAACTGTAGCAGTTTCCTTTTGTCAACTTAATATAAGTTCTATTTTCATTCTGTGTTACAAGCCTGTTTGCGGGTTTGCCCTTGTGTTTCATTAGGTTTATTTTGTATGTGTCATCGAAAATTATATTTTGTCGTAACTTCTTAAGCACTAAATCAAAAATGTGTTAAGAGAGAATGTAAAATGTGCTTGTATTATCTCACAGTCTGTGATATGATATATAGTATAAATATAAAAACAAGACACTATATATTGTATCTTGGCCGGATTATTCCAAAAGGAGACTGAATATATGAGCAAGCAGGTTTACATCAGTGCTGACTATGATCAAAATAACGGTGATCAAGCCGTAGTAGAAGAGCTGACTAAGTGGGGGAGTGACAATCTCCATAAAGTTGATTTCATTGATATGTCAAAAGTATCATCCGGAAGCGTAACTAAAAGCAGTGATTGCCGAATTTGTGATTTGAAAGCGGAATTCAACCGCCAAATCAACGCTTCCTCTGCCGTGATTTTTGTTGTTGGCGATATGACTGGCTCCCGTACAGCTGGAAGTGGATGCGAACGTGTGTCTAAAGCGCAAAGCCAGTGCTATTGCACACCGTACAAACAAAACACAAACGGCTCTAAGGCGTGTAAAGTATCCAGCACCTCTACGCCTGACGAGAATGGCGATTTCGGGAGTATTAATGGTTGCTCTTATCTTCACCATGAATTTGAACAGGCAAAAAAGAAGAAAAAGACGATCATCATCGTCTATAATTCCACACGAAAAGAAGCAAACTGGCTCCCCTCTTACATGAGTGGCTACGAAGATGATGCGAAGCCGTTCTGGAAATATGATGCCAGTGGAAAGAAAGTTGGTGACTACGCCTACATTAAAGAGGCGCTTGGATTTTGATTGATTTTATTAAGAAAAGTGTGACGTTGGCATTTGCTGTCGTTACAGTCATTTTCACATTTGTACCTGAGTCGTTCTTTGGAGACTGTGACTGGATATCGCAGGATTTTTTGAAACAATGCAAATTGTTTTCGGATTTAGATGCCACGGATGTTAACATTGTCATTTCTCGTCTTGTGTGCTTTGCGCTTGTTTGGATTGCAGTGTCGGCGATATATGCGCTTTTTCTGAAGTTCCGCCGATGGACTACAATTCACGGTGAAAATTATTCGATTCGGGTCGAATATGGCAATATCCTCAAAACGAGGAACTGTAAGCGGGTAATTAATTTTGACGAGTGCTTCACAACACAAGTCGGTGATAAAACCGCAGATATAAATCCAAAGTCTATTTGCGGGCAGTATTTAACAGCCCATCCGGATTTAAATGTGCAAAAGTTGATTGATGATGCCAACATTGCGCCTGCACGGGCTAAATCAAGGTTTCAGCAAAAAGCACGATATGATTCAGGAACCATAGTTCCCAATGGCGATGACCTGTTGATGGCGTTTGCCAAGCTTGACGACAAGGGTAAGGGCCGCTTCTTTTCCCGTGATGAGTATCTTCGGTGCTTGGATTTTCTATGGAGAGAGTTGGAGAATCACTATTCCGAAAAGGATGTATGCGTACCAATTCTGGGTGCAGGGACTACATCTTTTGATGGTGGATCCGGAGCATCCATTTCACAGCAGGATTTGCTCGATATTATGATTTGGTCTTATAAGCTAAGCTCCCATAAAATCAAGGCTCCTCACAGACTGAGAATTATCTGCAAGAAAAATAGAGGTTTCTCTATCAACAACATTGATAAATAACTTATATGCAACACAGCCCACCGATTATCCGACCGGTGGGCTGTGCCACGTTTATTCTCAATTCCTCAACCCATGTTCGGTTGTGCTTTGAACATACTGTTCTAAATCACCAGAAAGTATCTGTTGCACAGATAATGGTAACCGTCAAAGCAGGCAGCGGCTGGACAGACATGGGACAATATGCATCTGCTTTTGGCAAGGGTCTGAATTACCATTACTTCATATTCTCGAAAGGCGGATTTACAGAGGGACTGCTTCAAGCACAGGATCGCGGAGAAGTAAGACTGTTGACGCTGGCGGACATTTTCAAGTAACAAGGCAGAATGCTTCTTTTGCCATAGACTTATTTTTTCCGCTCAAATCGGATAGAAATGAGGAAAGGCGGTTGTTCAAAAGAGCAACCGCCTTTCCTGACGAATGAAACCGAAAAGGGGCGCGGGGCTATTTGCCCGCGCCCCTAAAGGTGAGCCTGTTTACTTTTCGATGATTTGCAGTGATTTTTCCTGACGCCGCCGCCTGATCTGCCATGTGGTCAGTGCAAGGAATCCGGCAAGAGATGTACAGAGGGAGAACCCCCACAAGCCTAACACGCTGCTGTCGCCGGTCTTTGGGATTTGCAGCCGCTTCGGGTCGATCCAGCCCATCAGGCCGCCGGGAGCCTTGCCCTGCACCAGCTCATACTTCTCAATGAAGCGGTGGAGCATGGCGGCGATCTCAGCGCGGGTCGCCGTGCCCTGCGGGTCAAGCAGATTGCCGGATTTTCCCTTCACAAGACCGCTGCCGACCGCCCATTGCATCGCCGTCTTTGCGTAATCCGTGATCTTGTCCGCGTCCTTGAACTTGTCCAGATTTCCCTTGACGGTCAGATCGTAGCCCTTGTAGTCCGCGTAGCGGTAGAAGATGGCTGCAAGCTGTTCGCGGGTGATGGGATCGTCCGGGCCAAATTTGTCTTTGCCGTAGCCCGCGAAAATGCCGTTCTCCGCCGTCCATGTGATCGCGTCAGCGTACCACTTTCCGGCCTCCACATCGGTAAAGCTGTTTTTGCCCTTCGGTACGGGGCTGCCCTCCATGCGCCAGAGAATGGTCGCCATCATGCCGCGCGTCGCCGTCCTATGCGGACTGAACAGGGTCTTGCTCGTGCCGAGCATCAATCCGTTTTCGTAGACGAACATCACATCGCCGTAGAACCAGTCCTTTTCAGAAACATCGGTAAAGGGATTCGCGCCTGTGTTCGGATTTTCGTCCACGCGCCAGCCTGCATACACGGTCATATCCTTCGTCAGATAAACACCGGAAACCTTGTTCATCAGGCTGCGTTCGCTGTACCAGCCGATAAAGGTATGCCCGCGCCAGGTCGGGACGTACTTTGTCAGGTCAATGTAGGTATTGTACGCTTCCCGCACGCTGGGAATATCACTGCCGCCGCCTGTTTCAAAGCGCAGCGTGTAGTAGGTGACGGGTGGATTGTAGCCGCCGCCACCGCCGCCGGTGTAGGTCCAGTGAGCGTAGACGGTGGTATTTGCAGAGAATACGGTATCCGTCGTGATCTTTGTGCCGCCGATCTTTTCGGTGTACCAGCCGTTGAAGCTGTGCTTGCTCCGGGAGGCACTGGGCAGCGAACTTAGCTTCTGATTGGTGGTGGTCATGCTGCCGACAGAGGGCGTACCATCGCCTGCGTCAAAGATGACGATGAACTCGGTGGGTGCAGGCGGTGTGACGGTGCGCTCGTAGCCGCAAACATTGCAGGTCGTATCCGCGTCATCGGTGTAGACGTGCGCAGCCTTGTCCTTGATGCTCTCGGGCTTCTTCGGGCAGTCATCATCGGTGCATTCGTGCCAGTGGCTCGTGCCGTCCTTGCTCCAGTCACCGTAGCTGTGCTCATGGGCGGGAGGCACGTCCTCCCACAGCGCCTTGACTGTGATGTCAGCGGTGACGGTCACAGGGGCGTTCACCGGATACTCCGTACCGTCGATCTCCCATGCCTTGAACTGCTGATCGGCGGGAGCGGTGAAGCCGCAGGCGGGCAGGGTGTAATTTGTCCCTGCCTTGACGGTCACGGAACCCATGCTGCCGCTGCCGCCGCCTGCGTTGAAGGTGATCGTACGATCCGCAAGCGGCGTACCCTCACTCACAGTGACCGCCGCATCGGAGCTGGCAAAGTGGTTGTTATCCTCCGCATGGCGGACGAAGTAATTGCCAGCGGACAGGTTCTCAATCTTCGTGCCGCTGCACGGCGTATAGATGCTTTCGCCTGCCATACGGTATTCCATCTTGTCGGTCACACCGCTGATCTTGCCGTCGCTGCCGCCCTCGGTAGTGGGCGCGACACCGATCAAGCCGTTAGGCGCTTCCTGCGTGGCTTTGCCAATGCTCCACGCCGCGGTTACGACGTCGGTGCTGCCGTCCGCCCATTTGCCGGTCTTGGATGTGACGCGAACGGTGTAATCGCCCGCGTCCGTGGCGGTGTTGCCGGAGATGCCCATAGTAGCGGGATCATAGCCGTTCACGGTCGCGGTATGCACAGAGCCGTTATAGGTATATGTTCCCGTTACGCTGATGTTGGGCTTTGCGGGATCGGTGGGCACGGGAGGTGCGTCCTCCTCGAAGATGGCCTTTACCTCCACATCGCTGTGCGGCATGGTGAACTTATCGTCCACGATTGTCACGCCGCCGCTGATGACTTGCCACTCCTTGAGGTGATAGCCCTCGTTGGGCGTTGCGCTCAGAGTGATCTCCGTATTGGCCGCAGCCTTTGCAAGAGATGCGGAAGCCGTTCCGTTTCCATCTGTTTTCACGGAGATGGTAAACTCGGTGGGCGCGTCTTTGGTTATCGTAATAGACAGCTCCTTCGTATCGCTGCCCACGCTGTTTTCCGCCTTAACGGTGAATTTGGCGGTGCCATCCGCAGTAGGCGTGCCGCTGATCTCGCCGGTGGCTTCGTTCAGATTCAGGACGTCAGGCAGAGCGCCGCCGATAATGTTCCATGTGATGGGCGTGGTGCCGGTGGCGGTCAGGGTCTGGCTGTACGCCTCGCCCACCTTGCCGTCTGGCAGGGTGTCCGTGGTGATGGTGGGCGCGGCGGCAGCGCTTTCGCTGATGGTAAAATAGTGCTCCGCCTTGCCGCAGTAGTTCCCCGTGCCGTACAGCGTCACCTTGGGGGCTTTTTCGCTGTCAAAGCCCGCGTCGTCCGGTGTGAGGGTGTAGGGATGGACGTTGTTGGAATAGCTGGCGGTGTAGTCCGTGTTCTCCGCAAGCTGCTTCGTTTCGTTCTCGCCCGTCTGATGGGAAAGCCCCGTCAGCTTCTTTTCGCTGCCGTCTGAGACGCAGTCCGTCAGCCCTTCCATCGTCAAAAGCCCATGCTCATAGCAGTATCCAAGATCATACTTGCCGCAGAGCGTACATTTCCCGTATTCGTCAAAGCTATGGGCAATGGTCTTTCCGTTGACGGTGCTGCCGCAGATGGAGATGTTTTCCGCCAGAATACCGGGCAGCTCCTTTGTGTGCAGGTCGTCATAGACATAGTTTGTGCCGTCCTTTTCCTCAAGCCGGAAGGAGTCCACCGTGCTGTTCAGGATCTGGATCCCGATCACCGTTTTACAGCCGCTCGCGTTTTTCCCGATGCCGGGAATATAGTCGCTATCACTCCTTAAAGAGCCGCCCTTTGCGGTCACGGTGCTGTTTTCAATGATGATATCCATCCGGCCGCCATGAGAGGTATACCCCGAGCCGATGGCGGGACCGAACTTTAAGTTACGAACGGACACCTGACTGTTCGCAATGCGGATACGGCTCTCGCGATCGGTTGAGGATCGCAAACCGCTGCCGATGGGCGCGTTGAGTGAAGACGTAATATCGATTTGGCTATCCTGAATGTCGATGCTGCCAAAGGAAGCCTGTTCGCCGCCGCCAATCGTGCAGTAATTATAGGTGTACTCCTCATTCAGGCGGATGCTGCTGCCGTGGATCACGACCTCGTCAACGGAAGCATATTCTCCACGAGCGCCGATGATATCGCCCGTCAACACGCTGCTGTCCGTGATCTCCAGCTTTTTCAGCGTCTTTGCGTCAGTTATTGTGTGCACGGTTTCGTCCATAAAAATGCCGTAGGTGTGCAGATTGGAATCCCGAACGGCAATGCTCCCATTGCCGCCGACGCGAATGCCTCTCAAATGCAGCAGCCTGATCTCGCTTTCTTCAATGACGATTTCGCTATTGCTGCCCACGCGGAACCCGTCGGTACGAGTGGTGGGTATGTCCGTGGATTCAACGCGGCAGTTTCGTATGGTGAGCTTTCCACCCGGCGAGTCTGCGTCCCAGCCGATCAGAATCTTTTCGGCGCTGAGAGATGAAAGCTCTGCGTTCGAAATGGCGATGCTTCCGACGCTTCCGCCGGCGGCAGCGCCGATGCAGGCGCCGTCCTTACTGGAAATGGATTGGATCACATTGCCGTTGATGGTGATGCTTTTGCAATTTACACGCTCGGAATAGCTGTCCGTAAAGCCGCCGATGGCTGCGCCGCTGCCCTCGGCGGAAACGGTGAGCTCACCGCCGATGATGCGAATGTCGCCCTTACTGCCGATGCCTGCCGCGCTGCCTTTTCCGACCGCGTGGATGATGCCGTCGTTGATGGTGACGCCGCTCTTGCCTATGCCTTTATCGCCAATGGCGGCGTTATTGTGATTGGCTGTGGCTTCTATCGTTCCGCCATTGATGGTAACGGTTGCTGTCCCGATGATTTCAAATCTGGATCCGCCGATGCCGAAGCCATTTCCCTTGGCAGTTGCCTTGACCGTGCCGCTGTTGATGGTGATGCTGCCGTTTATAAGCGGCCCGATCCCGTTTCCGGAGAGCACCCTGTGCGAATTTTCTCCAAAGTTGTTGACGCCTCCACGGGCGGTTACATCGCCGCCGTTGATGGTGATCGTGCCGCCATCTCCTGTGGTGATCGCATCGTTGGCAGCCTCGGCGATGACTGTGCCTCCGTTGATGGTGACGCTGCCGCCATAACCGTAGTGGCACGTGCCGATTCCTACGCTTATCACAGCAAGAGGATTGCCTTCCAGCAAGGCAAAGGGTTCGGTACGGACAACGCCGCCGTTGATGGTGATGCTGCCGCCCTGTCTACGGTTGTAGACCTCACCGCGGTCGGTGGAGCGAAACTCAATTTCTTCTGCACATGTCCCACCGATGGCAGAGGCCTTATCCTGCCCCCTGGCGCGGATATTACCGCCGTTGATGACGATCGTACCCTCGCTTTCGCGGATACCATCGTTGCCTTCTCTCCAGCGTGCACTGCTGCCGATGCCGGCCATTCCGCTATCCGGCCATACAGAGTAATGGACCATCCTGTCGAGGTTGAAATCCGCCGGGAGGCACGCCGTCAGCCTGCCCATGGTGCCCTCATCGGTGCTTTGAGCGTAGACGGTGAAGGTGTCGCCCACCTTTACATCGATGCCCCACTCTGCCGTGAGGTGGCTGCCGTTCGTTAGGATCAGATTGACCGCGCCGTGCGTGTCCAAGCGGGGCGTGATGGTCACGTTGCCTTCCACCACATACCAGCCGGCGGGCAGATCGTACCATTTGTCGGCATAGTTGAGAATGCTTTCCTTGGTTTCGCTCGTCAGCACGGTGTATGCGGTGCAGACCTGCTGATTACCGTCTTTGTCCAAATAGGTGATCGAATCGGTGGAGATCGGCATTGCCTCCATCCATTGCGCCACCAGCTCCATGTTTTCGAACACAGGGTAATCGAAATTCTACTCCGGCAGATTGATGTATTGCAGATCGGCTTTGTTATACCAGCCGATAAAGGTATAGCCGTCCTTGGTGGGGGCAGCGGGTCTTTGCACCTTTTGTCCCTGCAAAACCTGTTGTGGAGTGACCGCGCTGCCTCCATCGGAATCAAAGGTGACCGTCCTATACAAGTCTCCTTGGATTTCGCTGCCTGTCAGCGTACCAAAGAAGCTGCCGCCGGTGATTGTGCCATTGTTTACCACGTCGCCATAAAACTCGCCGCCGGTGATTCTGCCGTTGTTCACCACTTCGCCATAAAACTCGCCGCTGGTGATAAGGCCATCTGTATCATTCGTAACCTTGCCGTAAAACTCCCTGCCGGAGATTTCGCCATGGTTTGTCACTTCACCATAAAGCTCGCCATTGGCGATTTTCCCGCCGGGGGCGTTTTCCACTTCACCCCGAAAAGAGCCATAGTTGATGGAGCCTCGATTCTTCACCTTTCCGGAAAACGAGCCGCGGATGATTTCGCCCTCGTTGATCACCTCGCCTGAAATTTGGCGGGGGAAGAATTTGCCCTCATTGAGCACGTTATCGGTAATGCTTCCAGCGTTGGTGTCCAGATAGCCGCTTTTGGTTATATGGAACAGTGTGCCGCTGCTGCTCTGTTCCCAATCGATCTTGAGACTATGGTCCAGGACAAGCACGACCTGTCTGTCGATTACCAACGTTTGGCTGACGGTAATATCTGATGTCACGCCGATTCTATCGATTGTTTTATCCGCCAGTGCGACAAGCAGCTCCTCCTCTGTGCTTACATTAATACTCGTTAGAGCAAAGGCGGTCGTCGGCAGCAGCGTCAGCACCATGCAGCATAGAAGCAGGATGCTAAGTATTCGTTTCTTCATTGGCTTTTCTCCTCCTGTTCTTGCGGGTCGGGCTTGTCCGTCCCGTCTTTTTTCTGGTTTTCCCTGATTCTGAGCCGGAAGCACAGCGCGGTGATCGCCGCCGCCGCGGCAAAGGAGACGACGGCCACCAGCACATAGCCGCCTGCGTCCTCCCGCAGCAGCATCGTGCCGAAGCTGCCCCATGCGGCGGCCTGTCCCCAGAAAATAGCGGTCATGGGATACCGTGATCACAATCCCGGTAAAAGAATTCAGGTAGTCTTCCAAAATAGTCAGTGTCGGAATATCCAGATTATTTCCTGCCTCATCAAACAAAAGTACGTTTGCATTTTCAGCCAGGACACCCAGAAGATACAGCCGTCTTTTTTCTCCTCCCGAAAGCTTTCCGATCGGTGCGTACTGCATATCCGGCGTGAAAAGAAAACGTTCCAGAAGCTGTGTTGCACTGATCCTGCCATCCTTCGTCGTGATATACTCTGCAATATCTTTTACATAATCGATCACTCTCTGGCTGTCATCCATATGCTTCTCTTCCTGTGCAAAATATCCGATCTTTACGGTTTCTCCAATCTCGATGGTTCCACTGTCCGGCTGTACGATCCCTGCGATCATTTTTAAAAGCGTGGATTTGCCGCATCCGTTCGATCCAATAATCCCAAGTCTCT
>ERZ773194.3703-NODE-3703-length-12835-cov-9.469797_pt1 | contig 12835 bp, 9 predicted proteins | sample MGYA00511240_ERZ773194 | MGnify/ENA primary metagenome ERZ773194 (study PRJEB29015, sample SAMEA2737774) | human gut metagenome | biome: human gut; feature: human-associated habitat; material: faeces | place: China | collected 2012 ... | reverse complement strand
GTCAGCTGACCAGGCTGGACTTCCAGCAGGAAGAAGGGCTGATGAGCTGTCTGCCCCTGGGACTCAATCAGATCGAGATTCAGCGAGGGCTGACCACCAGTTCTACGGCTATCTTTGTACCATTCACCACACAGGAATTATTCCAGAACGGCAAGGAAGCCCTGTACTACGGCATCAATGCCCTGTCCAACAACCTCATCATGGTGGATAGAAAGCTGCTGAAAAACCCCAACGGCTTGATTTTGGGTACGCCGGGTTCCGGTAAGTCTTTCAGCGCCAAGCGTGAGATTGCCAACTGCTTTTTGCTTACCAATGATGATGTCATCATCTGTGACCCGGAAGCGGAGTACGCACCTCTGGTGGATCGTCTGCATGGGCAGGTCATCAAGATCTCGCCTACCTCAACCAACTACATCAATCCGATGGATCTGAACCTGGACTATTCGGATGATGAAAGCCCGCTGTCCCTCAAGTCTGACTTTATCCTCAGCTTGTGTGAGCTGATCGTGGGCGGTAAGGACGGATTGCAGCCGGTGCAGAAAACCATCATCGACCGTTGTGTGCGTCTGGTCTATCAGACCTACCTCAATGACCCGCGCCCGGAGAATATGCCCATACTGGAGGACCTATATAACCTGCTCCGTTCACAGGAGGAAAAGGAAGCCCAGTATATCGCCACGGCCCTTGAAATCTATGTAACCGGCTCCCTCAATGTGTTCAATCACCAGAGCAATGTGGACATCAATAACCGCATTGTCTGCTATGACATTAAGGAGCTGGGCAAGCAACTCAAGAAAATCGGTATGTTGGTGGTCCAGGATCAGGTGTGGAACCGCGTTACCATTAACCGCGCTGCCCACAAGTCCACCCGTTATTACATCGACGAGATGCACCTGCTTTTGAAGGAGGAGCAGACCGCCGCTTATACGGTGGAAATCTGGAAGCGATTCCGCAAATGGGGCGGTATTCCGACAGGTATCACCCAGAATGTCAAAGACCTTTTGAGCAGCCGCGAGGTGGAGAACATCTTTGAAAACTCCGACTTCGTGTATATGCTCAACCAGGCAGGCGGTGACCGGCAGATTTTGGCCCGGCAGCTGGGCATTTCCCCGCACCAGCTGTCCTATGTGACCCACTCCGGCGAGGGCGAGGGGCTGCTGTTCTACGGCTCCACCATCCTGCCCTTTGTGGACCACTTCCCCAAGAATACCGAACTGTATCGCATTATGACGACCAAACCTAATGAAAAGTTTTGAATAATGGAAAGAAATGCGAAGAACGGCTGAGTTTCAGCCGTTCTTACCCAAATATCTTTCGATAAAATTTTCTGTTTCGTTGTCATAGCGATTGTAGCCAGAATAACAGACTTTGGTCTTTCTGCCAACTTGTTTGGGATTCAGCTGGAAGATCGAGATTTGCTGTTTCCAATGCCTTGCGCTTCATTTCTGCATCCGCACGGGCGTAAACCTCGGTCGTTTCAATCTGCACATGTCCAAGAAAATCTCGAATGTAATGAAGATCAACATCTGCACGGAGCAGGTGCATTGCTTTGGAATGGCGGATAATATGCGGAGTAATCCCTTTTTTGCCCTCCATCCAAGAAACTTGAGCCATGTATTTATTTAGAATATAAGTGACTCCGGGTCGGGTCAGTCGCTTTCCTTGGTGGTTGACAAACACTGGATCATCTGGTTTCCGCGCAGCGTCCAAATGCCACATATTCAGATACTTTTGCAATATGGTTGCCGTCTGTGACATAAGCGGAACGACACGCACTTTTCTTCCTTTGCCATAGAGCCGGATCGTTGCTGGTGTTTCCAGACGAATATCTAACAAGGAGAGATCAATCAGTTCTTGAACTCTTGCACCAGAGTCATAGAGCAAACACAGCAGCGCCGTATCTCGTATCCCATATTTTTTCGTCTGGTCTGGAAGTGAAAGTAGCTCTCTCAACGCCTGTTCCGGCAGGTATTCCACAAACCTCTTTTCTGTTTCTTTCATCGGAATTGCAAGAATACGCTGGCAATGCAGCAGCATTTCTGGGTTTTGGAACTGCACATACCGAAAAAACGCATGGATCGCAGCTAACCGCACATTCCTCGTCGAAGCACTATTCCCGCGGTTTACTTCCAGCCAATCCAAAAAGCGAATAACCAAGTCGGCATCAATATCAACCAAGCAAATCCTGTCTATCTTTTTGTTCATCTCCTTCATAAATAATAAAAGCAGGCAAAAGGTGTCCCTGTATGATTTTATGGTATTGGAGCTAAGATTTCTTGTGCCTGCCAAGTGTTTTGTAAGGTAGCTGGAAATACAGATAGCGAAATCAGATGGATGTTTCATTTGAGTTGTCCTCCAACGGTATTAAATTGCCAAACAAAGCTTCGGATTGCTTCAGGATAGCTGGAAAACTTTCGGCGGAAAGGTGAATATACTGGCTGGTTGCCTGCACGGTTCTGTGCCCCATATATGTCATCAGCAGCGGGAGTACTGCATAAGGGTCTTCGCCATGCGCTGTCAGCTTTTGCAGACTGTGTACGCAAAATGTGTGTCTCAAGTCATGCAGCCGCGGCCCTTTTCCCTTGCCACGGTATGGAATGCCGGCCCTGAAAAGAATATCCCTAAACGTTGTGTCCATTGTAGCAAGACTGTATCTGGAACCATCCGGTGAGGGAAAAAAGTATTCATCTTTCCTAAGAAAACCCATCTGTTCACTGTACACCATAAAGCGCACCCTTAAATTGTCATCCAGCGGAATGAGACGATCCAGACTTGTTTTTGTGTTTCTCAGAAGAAAGAATCCATCCTCGAAATGAACATCACCCACAGTTAGATTCAACGCCTCAGAAATGCGGAGTCCGCAAAAGCATAGGACACGGAACAACAAAGGATAGACGATATGGCGCTTCGGGCTGCACTTGTTGAACCGAAACCCATCAACGACTGCTAAGATTCGCGCAATCTCATCATAGGTAAAAATATAAGGAACAAAGTCATGCACTTTTCTTGGAATCAGTTCAGATGGAATTCGATATGCGGAAAAACCGTTGCGGTTCAAAAAATCCGCAAGGCGTTGCATGATATAGATGCGGTGTTCAATCGTTGCGGATTTTTGGTGCGCTTTCGGCGCTATCCATTCGAGCATAAGTTCTTTACTCAAGGAATTTTTGCAGTCTCTCCCCAGAAGAAAGGTATCGAAGCTCTTCAAATATGCTTCAATACTGTTGTATTTGAATCCGAATCGCTGTTTTTCTGCAACGAATGCAGACAGCAGCGGAGCAAGATCACTTTCGAAAACTGCTGTTTTAGGTGGTGACTGCATAATTTTCACCCTCCACTAAGGTGCAGCACCGCAGCTGCTCCGTATCTGCGCGTAAATATTGCATAGTGGTCTCCAGACTTTTGTGACCGAGAATCTCCGAAATAACCGGAAGCGGAATCTCTTTCCTTAGAAGTTCGTTGGCCAGACTGTGCCGAAGTGTGTGCATCCCGTGATTTTTCTCCGGCGTGACCTCAATGCCCGCCTTATACAGATACTTGTTAAACATACCGTAGAGGTGATTGTTGTCACTGAATTTTTGAAATGGCGGTTTATGTGTAATGAACACCAGCTTCAAATCAGATGCGGGACGCCCATTCTTCACATAGTCAATAATTGCCTGTCCGACATCTTCAAACAAAGGAAGAACCAATGGCTCATTTGTCTTGTACTGCGAGATCTGAATACAATTCTTTTCCCACTTTATATTGTCAAATTCCAATCGAATCACATCGCTGACCCTAATTCCAAGCCGGGCAACCAGCAGAATGATTGCGTAATCCCGTTTACCGACGGGACTGGCTAAATCAATGCAAGCCAGGATTTTATCAATATCTTCTCTGGTCCAAGTAGACGGAATGTGTTTCCGCTTCAGCAGTACGTTGGACTTTGGAATAAAAAGAGACAAGTCATCCTTTGTAAATTCATTTAGGTAGAGATACCGAAAGAAGACACGCAGATGGCAAAGCGTGGCGCGAAGATTTCTGACAAGATCCGGAATAGATGTAGATAAAAAAGATGAGATATGCTCTGGCGTCATATCTCTAAAAGAATCCACTCCTACGCTATGCAGATGGTTGGTGATGCGTTTTAGTGTACGTTCGTAATTGACAATAGTTTCTGGCTTGCTGTTCTGACTCCGCAGATGCGAGATGAAATCTTCTGTTATAGCTCGGAAAGACTCAACCCACGGCAAATCCTTGAACCACGGCGTATGATAGTTTCTGATTTTTCCATAACGGCGATATTCCAGCAAGTTGCGAAGCGCGGCTCTTACCTCATACTGCCGTTTGGAAACATTGATATTCCCACTCTGAATATCGTAGTTTTTCAGCAGAAACTCATCCATTGACACTTCATCAATGTCGAGACTTCCATGGAAAAAGCAATACTCTTTCCAATAGCGTTGACGCAGCCCGATGGTGCTGTCAGTGTACCCCAAATCACGTAATGCATCTGAAATACCCCGAAGCTCTTTGTTGAAATTGTTTGTAATCATAGACACACTCTCCTTTCAAGGTGGTGTGTCTATTGTCGTTGAAAGGAGACATCCATGCAATTATTATCGCAAGTTTTTTCCATAAAAATGCTTTATAGACAGCTAATTACAATCACTCTTTCCATTTATAAAAACTTTTCATTAGGTGTCTTATGCAAAGCTTTGCATAACCGCCCCCAGGAAATGAAGGAGGCTGATGGACGATGAAACCCGAAATTCTGCATAACGACCACATGATGTTTCTGGACCGGGCGCTGGAAACCCAGCGCACCGCGCTCCTGACGGCGATGGCGGACGCCGTTTCCGAGTGCCGCACGGCGGCGGACCAGGCCGCTGAACTGACCGAGACCGGCGAGACCGGCCTGCTGCGGCTGGTGGAGATTCTGTGCGCCGCCAAGGTCCAGCGCGGGCAGGCCGGTGAGACTGTGCTGGAGGGCACCGAAGTCCAGATTTTGGCCGACGTGGTAGCCCAGCTCTACGCCTGCCTGACCGAGTGCCGCTTCGTGGGTCCGCTGGGGCTGGCGGCCTATGCGGAGCTTTCCAGCATGGCGGCCTCCCTCATGCTGGGGGAATGGTTTGATTAAGGAACCGCGCCTGCGCTTTACGGAGGAAGAACGGGCGGACCCGGCGCTGGAAAAGCCCATCCGCAAGGCGGAAAAGGCCGCCGCCAAAGCGGACAAGGCGCAGGCAAAAATCCCGAAAAAGCAGGTCAAACGGGCCGAGGTGGACCCCAAGACCGGCAAGGTCACGACCAAGCTGGTGCTGGAGGATAAGCCCCGGCCGCCCTCCAAACTGTCCCATACGGTTCGGGACGCGCCGGGCAACGCGGTGGCGGGCAAGCTCCATCAGGAGATCCGCAAGACCGAGGACGATAACGTGGGCGTGGAAAGCGCCCACAAGTCCGAGGAAGCCGTAGAGACCGGCGTACATCTGGCGAGGGAGGGCTACCGCAGCCACAAGCTGAAACCCTACCGTAAGGCCGCCAAGGCCGAGCGGAAGCTGGAAAAGGCCAACATCGAGGCGCTGTTCCAGAAATCCGTCTATGAAAACCCTGCGGCCGCCAGCAATCCACTGTTCCGCTGGCAGCAGAAACAGCAGATCAAGAAGCAGTACGCCGCCGCCAAACGGGCCGCACAGTCCGGCGGGAGCGCCGCCGGTGCCGCCCAAAAGACCGGCAAGGCGGCCAAGACGGTCAAGGAGAAAGCCCAGCAGGCCGGGGCCTATGTGATGCGCCACAAAAAGGGCTTTGGCATCGCCCTGGCGATTTTCCTGCTGGTCTGCCTGCTGCTCAACACCATGTCCTCCTGTTCCATGATGGCGCAGAGCATCGGTTCGGCGATTTCCGGCACCACCTACCCCTCCGATGACCCGGAGCTGGTGGCGGTGGAGGCCGACTACGCCGCCAAGGAGGCCGCGCTGCAAGCCGAGATCGACAACATCGAGAGCAGCCACCCCGGCTATGACGAGTACCGCTATGACCTGGATATGATCGGCCACGACCCCCACGAGCTGGCGGCCTACCTGTCCGCTGTGCTGCAAGGCTACACGCGGGCAAGCGCCCAGGCGGAGCTGGAACGCATCTTCGCGGCCCAATACCAGCTGACGCTGACCGAGGAAGTGGAGGTGCGCTACCGTACCGAGACCCGGACGGACAGCGAGGGCAACGAGTATGATGTGGAAGTGCCCTACAACTATTACATCTTAAATGTGACCCTCACCAGCAAGCCCATCTCCTCCGCGGCTTCGGAGCTGCTGACGCCTGACCAGCTGGAAATGTACCAGGTGTACCGGCAGACGCTGGGCAACAAGCCCCTGATCTTCGGCGGCGGGTCCGCCGACACCAGCGATTCCGAGAGTTTGGCCGGTGTGGAGTTTGTCAACGGCACCCGGCCCGGCAATCAGGCGGTGGTGGACATCGCCAAAAGCCAGGTGGGCAACGTGGGCGGCCAGCCCTATTGGAGCTGGTACGGCTTTAATTCCCGCGTGGAGTGGTGCGCTTGCTTCGTGTCCTGGTGTTACGGCCAGATGGGCCTTTCCGAGCCGCGCTTTGCCGCCTGCCAGTCCCAGGGCATCCCCTGGTTCCAGTCGCACGGACAATGGGGCGGGCGGGATTACGCCAACATCGCCCCAGGCGACGCTATCTTCTTCGATTGGGACTTGGATGGCAGCGCCGACCATGTGGGCATCGTAGTGGGCACCGACGGCAGCCGGGTTTACACCGTAGAGGGTAATTCCGGCGACGCCTGCAAAATCAAGAGTTATTCCCTGACCTACGAGTGCATCAAGGGCTACGGCTTGATGAACTGGTGACAAATTTTTATGAAGAATAGGAGTGATTTGACTATGGCTAAAAACAAAATCGAGCGCATCGACCAGGAGATCGCCAAAACCCGCGAGAAGATCGCGGAACAGCAGGAAAAGCTGAAAGACCTGGAAGCGCAGAAAACCGAGGCGGAGAACCTGGAGATCGTCCAGATGGTGCGCGCCCTGCGCATGACCCCGGCCCAGCTGTCCGCCATGCTGTCCGGCGGCATGGTGCCCGGCCGGGCGGCGGGTCCCGCCGATTCTGAACTGGAGGAAATGACCCATGAAGAATAAGAAGATTTTCAGAACCTTTGCCGCCCTTTGCACCTGCCTGATGCTGATGGGCGGCTTCTCTGTGACCGCCTTTGCCCAGGGCACTGACCCTGCGCCCACGGCCACACCGGCGGCGGACGCCACCAACGACAGCAACGTGGTGGTGGAGGAAACCGAGGACAGCCCCGCCCTGACCCCGGAGGGCAACGCCGCCCTGGTGGATGACTTTGGCGGCAACAAGCAGCTCATCACCGTCACCACCAAGGCGGGTAACTATTTTTACATCCTCATTGACCGCGCCAACGAGGACAAGGAGACCGCCGTCCACTTCTTGAACCAGGTGGACGAGGCCGACCTGGAGGTGCTGATGGAGGACGGCGAGACGGCGGAGGAAACGCCCGCCGTCTGCAACTGCACGGAAAAGTGCGCCGCCGGTGCGGTGAATACGGCCTGCCCGGTGTGCGCCGTGAATATGGCAGAGTGTACGGGCCAGGAGCCGGAACCCACCCCTGACCCGGAAACAGAGCCGGAGCCGGAACAGGAACCGGCAGGGCTGAACCCGGCGATGCTGCTGGTGGTGCTGGCTGTGCTGGGCGGCATCGGTGCGCTGGTCTACTTCAAATTCATCAAGCAGAAGCCCAAGACCAAGGGCAGCGACAACCTGGATGATTACGACTACGGCGAGGACGATACCGAACAGGAGGACGAGGACCCTTGGGAGACCGAGGAATCTGACGAGCCGGAGGACGCCGGCGGGGGCGGCGATGAAGAAAGCGAGAACCCGGCCAAATGACCCGGTTCACCGACAGCCCTTATGAACCCATGATGACGCGCAGGCCGGAGGGCGGGAAGGCAGCTTCCCGTCCTCCCTCTTTATCTCCCGGCCACCCCTGTCATGGCTGCGGAAACTACCGCCACGGTCAGCCCTGTGTGGGCTTTTGCCACAAGGAGCTGACCGCATGGCTGCGCGAAAGGAGAAAAGCAAAATGAACCCTTTTATTCAATTTCTCATTGTGTTCGACCTGATCTGCTTCGGCGTCTACTTTGGCGGCGACATCGTTTGCACGGCGCTCGCCAAGGTGCGCAAAAAGACAGACGAAGAAGAATTTGAAATCTACAAAGTGGAGGACGATACAGACACCTCCAAACCGGCGCTGTCCATCGACGCCATCCGCCACTTGTTCCGCGGCGAGGTCCACGATTTTGTCTGCAACAAACTTCTGCCCAGCGGGCAGGAAACCCTTTCCGCTCTGACCGAGCCGGAGCAGACAGCGGCCCGGTTCCTGTTCTGCGCCTTGATCGGCTATCTCAAAGAGGAAGCCCCGATGGATGAGCAGAGCTTCCCGATGGTGATGGAGATGCTGAACTATGCCGAGGGCGCGAAAGAGGACGGCGACAAGGACGTGATCGACATTCTGATGGAAGAAACCGCCGCCCGGACACATCTGCGCGAGGAATATTTCAGCGATTACCGCCGTTACCAGCTCATGCAGGTGGATAAGACGCGGGTGCTGCTGGCCTGCCGTGTCATCATCAACGACCTGCTGGGAAAGCTGTACCGCTATGATTACAACGTCGGTTATGATTGCCTTCTGGACGATGGCAACAGCGTTTCCAGAAAACTGAAAAAATCCAACGAAGAAATGGAGGTTGAGGAAAATGCGCCTTGTGATCGCTGAGAAGCCCTCGGTGGCAAAATCCCTGGCCGCCGTGCTGGGGGCCACTTCCCGCAAAGACGGCTACCTGGAGGGCGGCGGCTGGCTGGTGAGCTGGTGCCTGGGGCACCTGGCCGGGCTGGCGGACGCCGCCACCTACAACCCCGACTACGCCAAGTGGCGCTATGATGACCTGCCCATTTTGCCGGAGTCTTGGCGCTTCACCATCGCCAAAGACAAGCGGGATCAGTTCGATGTGCTGCGCACCCTGCTGCGGCGGGAGGACGTGACCGAGGTAGTCAACGCCTGCGACGCCGGGCGCGAGGGCGAGCTGATTTTCCGCACGGTCTACTGCCTGGCGGGCTGCCAGAAGCCCATGAAACGGCTGTGGATTTCCAGCATGGAGGATTCCGTCATCCGGGAGGGCTTTGCCAACCTGCGCCCCGGCGCGGACTATGACGGGCTGCACCAGGCGGCCCTCTGCCGGGCCAAGGCCGACTGGCTGGTGGGTATCAACGCCACCCGACTGTTCTCGGTGCTGTACCACCGCACCCTCAATATCGGGCGGGTCATGTCCCCGACGCTGGCCCTCATCGTCCAGCGGGAGACAGAGATCGACGCCTTCAAGCCGGTGCCGTTCTATTCTGTGGCTCTGGACCTGCCCGGTTTTACCGCTGCCAGCGCCCGCATGGACAAGAAAGCCGATGCCGAACAGCTGAAAAACGCCTGCCAGGGCGGCACGGTGACGGTCAAACAGGTGGAGCGCAGGGACAAATCTGAGAAGCCGCCCGCCCTCTATGACCTCACCACCCTCCAGCGGGACGCCAACCGCCTGCTGGGGTTCACGGCGCAGCAGACATTGGATTACCTGCAAAACCTCTATGAAAAGAAGCTCTGCACCTATCCCCGGACGGACAGCCGCTACCTGACCTCCGACATGGCCGAGGGCCTGCCGGTGCTGGTGAATTTGGTCGCCAACGCCATGCCGTTTCGCAAAGGCATCGCCATTTCCTGCGATGCGGCGGCGGTCATCCACGACAAGAAAGTGACCGACCACCATGCGGTGATCCCCACCCGGAACATCCGCGAGGCGGATCTGTCCGCTCTGCCGGTGGGTGAACGGGCCATTCTGGAGCTGGTGGCGCTGCGGCTGCTGTGCGCGGTGGCCCCGCCCTATAACTTTGCAGAAACCGCCGTTGTTGTGGACTGCGCTGGTGCGGAGTTTACCGCCAAAGGCCGCACGGTGAAGCAGCCCGGCTGGCGGGCGCTGGACGCCGCCTACCGGGCCAGCATGAAAAATGTGGAACCGGACGGCAATTCCGAGGACAAGGCCCTGCCGGAACTAACCGAGGGCCAGGCGCTGCCGGTTGCCGGTGCCGCCGTCAAGGAGGGCAAGACCACCCCGCCCAAGCACTTCACTGAGGATACCTTACTCTCTGCGATGGAGACTGCCGGAAAAGACGATATGCCGGAGGACGCCGAGCGCAAGGGGCTGGGAACCCCGGCCACCCGCGCCGCTATTTTGGAAAAGCTGGTGCAGATGGGCTTTGTCCAGAGAAAGGGAAAGCAGCTCATTCCCACCAAGGACGGCATCAATCTGGCCGTGGTTCTGCCGGAGGCTTTGACCTCTCCCCAGCTTACCGCTGAATGGGAAAGCCGTCTGACCGAGATCGCCAAGGGGCAGGCTGACCCGGACGAGTTTATGGCCGGTATTGAGGCTATGACGCGGGAGCTGGTGAAAACCTATTCCTGCATCAGCGAAGATAAGCAGAAATTGTTTCAGGCCGAGCGCGTGGCAATTGGGACGTGTCCCCGCTGCGGCGAGGCCGTCTACGAGGGCAGGAAAAACTACTACTGCGAAAAGAAGGGCTGCGCCTTTGTCATGTGGAAAAACGACCGCTTTTTCGAGGAACGCAAAACCGCCTTTACCCCGAAAATTGCCGCCGCGCTGCTTGCGGGCGGCAGGGCGAAGGTCAAAAAGCTGTATTCCCCGAAAACGGGTAAAACCTATGACGGAAGCATTGTATTAGCCGATACGGGCGGGAAATACGTCAACTACCGTATCGAGCTTGCGAGGGACAAAGAACTTACGCAGCAAGCATAGGAAAGGGGTACCCTTTCCGTAAAATCCCCGTTCTGACGCTACGCGCAGAATGGGGATCTTGCTTGTTGGGAAGTTTCCCAAACCCTCTATAAAAACGAACTGAAAGGAGCGAATGAATGAGCGAACAATTTTCTATCTTGATTGACAGCCGCAGCCGCTTTGAAACGGGCGCACCGGGCGGCGCATGGCTTCCCATGCCCGCTACACAGGAGCAGCTACACGCGGCTATGCGTAGCGTCGGTATTACCGCCGACAACCCGCAGGATTTTTTTGTGGGCGGCTTTGCGAACACCGAGGATTGCCCGTTTGACGTGCCGCTTGCCGTTATCCAAAGCGGCAGCATGGACGAACTGAACTATTTAGGCAAGCTGCTTGAAATGCAGCGTGACGAGGACAAAGCGAAGTTTGCGGCGGCGGTTACGCTTGGCGAGTATGCCGGAAATCTCAAAGACCTTATCAATCTTGCACAAAACCTTGATTGCTACTGGCTTTATCCCACCGTCCAAAGCGAGGAAGATTACGGCTATTACCTTATCGACGAGCTGGACGAATTGGAGCTACCCGAAGAAGCAAAAAAGTATTTCATGTATGAGGAATACGGGCGCGACGCCGCTATCAATGACGGGGGACGCTTCACCGAACAGGGCTATGTTTACAACAACAAAAACACCTTTTCGGAGTGGTACAACGGGCGCGATATTCCCAAAGAATACCGCATTATGAGCTACCCGCAGCCGACGCGCCTTGACCCGGAAAAGGTTGAAATGGACGCTATCGGCACAAGGCAAGCGGCGACGCTTACCACAGAGCCGCCGCAGCCGCAGCCCGTTATCCCTATTAACCTTACCGCAGAGAAGCCCGCCGAAAAGCTCAAGGAGATTACCGACCGCTTGGAGCAAGGCATTACGGAGCTGTTCGACAGCGAACGCTACAAAGAGTATCTGCGCGTTATGTCGAAGTTTCATAATTACAGCTTCAACAACACCCTCTTGATCGCCATGCAGAAGCCCGATGCTTCCCTTATCGCGGGCTTTACCGCTTGGAAAAACCAGTTTCAGCGCAACGTCAAAAAAGGTGAAAAAGGCATTAAGATTATCGCCCCGTCGCCGTTCAAAATCAAGCAGGAAACGGAGAAAATCGACCCGCAGACCCAAAAGCCCGTGATCGGCAGGGACGGAAAGCCCGTCACCGAGGAAAAGGAGATCACCATACCCGCCTACAAGGTGGTATCTGTCTTTGACGTGTCGCAGACCGAAGGAAAGGAATTGCCGGATATTGCCGTGGACGCGCTGACGGGCGATGTGGAGCAATACAGTGATTTTTTCGCAGCCCTTGAAAAGACCTCTCCCGTCCCCATCGGCTTTGAGAAAATCGAGGGCGGCGCACACGGCTATTATCACTTGGAGGACAAGCGCATCGCGCTTGACGAGGGTATGAGCGAGCTGCAAACGCTCAAAACCGCCATTCACGAAATCGCCCACGCAAAGCTGCACGATATTGACCTGAACGCGCCCAAAGACGAGCAGCAGCCCCGCGTAGACCGCCGCACCCGCGAGGTGGAGGCGGAAAGCGTCGCCTACACCGTTTGCCAGCATTACGGGCTTGATACGTCGGACTACTCTTTCGGCTATGTTGCCGGGTGGAGCAGCGGGCGGGAGCTTGCGGAGCTGAAAAGCTCCCTTGAAACGATCCGCTCTGCCGCCGCAGACATCATCAACAGCATTGACGGGCATACCGCAGAGCTGCAAAAGCAGCACGAAGCCGAGAAAGCCGCGCCCGATCTTGCCGCCGTGCAGGAGCAACAGAGCGAAAAAACCGACCCGCCCCTTACGGACTTGCAGAAAAAAGCCGCCGCAATCGCAGAGAAATACGAGGCACTTTCCACACAGGAAAAAATCGGAGTGATTGCGCAGGCGTTCGGCGGTACTTCGGGCAGGATTGAAACGTCGCCCTGCACGGGA
>ERZ773194.3701-NODE-3701-length-12839-cov-7.948217_pt1 | contig 12839 bp, 18 predicted proteins | sample MGYA00511240_ERZ773194 | MGnify/ENA primary metagenome ERZ773194 (study PRJEB29015, sample SAMEA2737774) | human gut metagenome | biome: human gut; feature: human-associated habitat; material: faeces | place: China | collected 2012 ... | reverse complement strand
GTGCTTTTTGCCGTCGATCCATGTCGGGGAGTATCGTACATGGTCTCTCCAAAGGTCAAATACATCTCTTCGCCTTCAAGATCCGCTGCTCGCTCCTTGATCCTCAGCAGTCATCTTTGAAATGGCCTGCTTTAAGGTCGTCCCGGCAGTGAATCAGATTGAAACGAATCTCTACTGCCAGCGCAGCCTAGAGCGTAGCTGGATGGACAAAAAGAGCGTGGCGCACATGGCGTATGCACCGCTTGGTCAGGGCAACCGGAATGAAATGTTCGGCGGCCCCGCCGTGCGTGCCCTCGCTGAGAAGTTCGGCAAAACTCCGGCGCAAATCCTGCTCCGCTTCCTGACGCAAAAAGGTATCGCCGTCATTCCCAGAAGCACCAAACCGGAGCATATCCGGGAGAATTTTGCCCTGTTCGATTTTACACTGACGCCTGACGAAATGGCGCAGCTTTCTGCGTTGGACAGAAAAGAACCGCTGATCGGCAAGCCGGAAACGCCGGAGTTGGTGGAGTTTTCACTGACGTGGTAACAAATCCGCGTCCAAAACATAATGCAGCCGCCCAAAGTGTGGGCGGCTGCGGTTATCTCAGTCCTCGATTTTTTCTTTGTCCAGCATTTTGATAACCCGCGCGGGGTTCCCGACCGCTACGGCATAGTCCGGCACATCCTTCGTGACCACGGAGGCCGCGCCTATGACGGCGTGCCGCCCCACGCGCACACCGGGCAGCACCGTCGCGCCTGCGCCGATCCACGCATAGTCCCCGATCTCCACCGGCTTGCAGGTCAGAACGTCCAGATCATAGGGATCGTGGTTGTTGGAAAGCAGCTGGACGTTGGCGGCAATGCGGGCATGATCGCCAATGGTGATGCCGCCCTGCGCCATCGCCAGCAGATTGGAGTTGACAAAAACGCCCCTGCCGATCTTCAGCATATCCAGCGCCGCGCCGCTGAGCGGCGGTGCAATGGTGCTGCCCTCGCCGAGATTCTTGCCCAGCAGCTCGCGGAGCAGGGCGTTGTATTCCTCCGAAAACGGCAGCGTGTGGTTCAGCCGGAACAGCAGCTGCGCCGAGCGCTGCCGGTCGGCGCTGTGCGGGACGGTACGCAGATCGACCCGGATCTCTTCGCAATCCATTCAATGAACCTCCCTGATCCAGGTTTCAAGCGCGGGTTTCACACCGTCCACGCTGCTGCCGTGGATGGCAAGGCCCTTGGTGACGCGGGCACCCGGTGCGGCTTTCTGAATGTCCTGCACGGTATGGGAAAGGCCGCTGCCCTCGTGGGTGCAGAAGGGATGAATCGTCTTGCCGGTGAGATCGTAGTGTTCGAGGAAGGTGTAGACCGCCATCGGCATCGTACTGCAATAGTTGGGGTAGCCGAGGTAAATTTCATCATAGGCGTCCAGGTCATCGGGCAGATTCAACACCGCGGGACGGGCGTTTTTCTGCCAGTCCTCACGCGCCTGCGCCACACAGGTCTTGTAGTCGTCTGAATAGGGCTCGGCCTGCTCAATTTTGTACAGCTCGCCGCCGGTCAGATCCGCGAGCATCTCAGCAACCTTTTCGGTGTTGCCGACGGAAATGCGGCGGTACGCGCCGCCGAAGTAGTTCTCTCCCGCGCGGGAGTAAAATGCGATCAATGCTGCCATTGTTTCGCTCCTTTCTTATCTTTTTACGCCAAAAGCGGCGCACGGGTGAGCGGTTCGGCCGCCTGCCTTTCGCCGCCCTCCAGCGGAAGAAATCCCCTGCTGCCCGCGACCAGAAGGCGCGCCTCCTCCAGATTCTCGGCATACAGGAATTCACTTGGAAAGCCGAGTACAATGCGGCTGAATTCCTGCTCTGCCTCCCGCTCCGGCGGCGGGGCGATCAGAATGCAGGGAAAATTCTTGAGCTCTGCCGGTGCGACCGCCTCCATTTGCGCGATTGGGCTGTGGGCGGAGACTTCAATCAGGGCGGGCCGGGCTGCAAGGATCAGATTTTCGTAGGCGTCGGAAAACAAGCGGCGCTGATCGTTGAGCGTGATCTCGACCCGATCCTCGCTCAGCATATCACACAGCTCCCCATGGCTGCCGTACGCGATGGAGACGCTGACGTCGGGATACCTCGCCGAAAAGGCCGCGAGCGCGCGGTGGAACTCTCCCCCCTGCATAGGTGCGCAGGTAGCCGATCTTCAAATTCGCCGCCTCGCCCTTGGCGATCTTCGCCGCCTCGGCGCACATGCGGTCGCAGTCCGCTGTGAGCAGCAGGCTCTTACGGTAAAAGTATTCGCCCGCAGGCGTGAGCGAAAATGAGCGATTTTTGCGCACGAGCAGCGCAAAGCCCAGCTCACGCTCCAAGGACTGCACCTGCTGGGAGATGGCTGACTGCGAGATGAAATTTTCCCCCGCCGCGGCGGAAAAGCTCCCGAGACGCACGACGGATTGAAAGTATTTGAGCTGCTTGAGCATGATGCACCTCCTGATGTCTAAATGACGATCCCCTCGCAGTGGTCGATCTCGTGCTGGATGATCTCCGCCGTCCAGCCGGTGAAGGTCTTGAGGCGTGTTTGGAATTTTTCGTTCTGCCACTGGACTTTGACGGTCTGGAAGCGCTTTGCCTTGCGCGTGCCGGTGAGGGACAGGCAGCCCTCCTCGGTGTCGTAGGGGCCGGACTTTTTGACGATGACGGGGTTGAACATGAGCATGTATTCGCCGCCATTTTCAAAAGCGATGATGCGCTTGTTGACGCCGATCATGTTCGCCGCCATGCCGACGCAGCCGTCCTTGTGGGCGATTAGCGTGTCGAGAAGGTCATGCGCGGTGTTGGGATCGTCCGCCGTGGCGGCTTCGGCCTTTTGGGCGAGGAAGACTTCAGTTTTGCATATTTCACGAATCATGGCGTTCCTCCTGCGCGGCATTCTGCTGCTTGTAATGTGTGCCCCAGACGACCATGGAATCGAGGATGGGCTTTAGGCTGTAGCCGGTCTCGGTCAGCGTGTATTCGACGCGCGGCGGTACCTCGGCGTAGACCTTGCGGGTGAGCAGGCCCTTGGCCTCCATGTCGCGCAGCTGCGCGGTCAGCACCTTCTGCGTCACATGGCCGATGGACTTTTTAAGTTCACCGAAGCGCTTGGTGCCGTCCATCAGGTCGCGCAGGATGAGCACCTTCCATTTGTCGCCGATGAGCATGAGCGTCGTCTCGACGGGGCAGGCGGGTAATTCCATGGTATGACCTCCTTCGTGTTACAGATATTGACCGGTGATGCTGTCGGGGTTCAATTGAATTTCCTCCGGCGTGCCGGAGGCGACGATCCTGCCGCCGGCCTCACCGCCGCCGGGGCCCATGTCGATGAGAAAGTCCGCGTTGCGGATGACGTCGAGGTCGTGCTCGATGACCACGACCGTTGCGCCGTTGTCCAAAAGCGCCTGGAAGACGCCGAGCAGCACGCGAACATCCAGCGGATGCAGGCCGATCGACGGTTCATCGAAGACGAAGACAGAGTCGGTCTGCGTGCGGCCGATCTCGCTGGCGAGCTTTAATCGCTGTGCCTCGCCGCCGGACAGGCTCGGCGTTTCCTCGCCGAGCGTCAGGTAGCCGAGGCCGAGCTGCTTCAAAATGCCGAGCTTCTGGCTGACGGTCTTCCGGTCCGCGCAGAATTCAATGGCGGAGTTGACGTCCATGTCCATGAGTTCAGGAAGCGAGACGTTTTCGCCCGCCTTGTTCATGAGCTTCACGCCATAGGCGGCTCTTGCGTAGCGCGAGCCGCGGCAGTCGGGGCAGGGAATGTTGACGTCGGGCAGAAACTGCACGTCGAGACTTACAACGCCCGTGCCGTCGCAGCCGGGGCAGCGGAGAGAGCCGGTGTTGTAGGAAAAATCGCTCGCTTTATAGCCGTGTTCCTTCGCGTCGGGCGACTTGGCGTAGAGCTTGCGCAGCTCGTCGTGCACGCCCGCGTAGGTCGCGACCGTGGAGCGGACGTTGATGCCGATGGGCGTCGCGTCGATGAGCTTGACGTGCGCGATGCCGTCGGCTTCAACCGAGCGAATGTGCGCGGGCAGGGGATTGCCGTTGATCTTCGCTTCCAGCGCGGGGACAAGGCTCTCGAGCACCATCGTCGTCTTGCCCGAACCGGACACGCCGGTGACGACCGTGAAGCGGCCCTTGGGGATGTCGACCTCAAGCGGCTTGACAGTGTGGATCTGAGAAGTAGACAGATGAACCGTGCCGTTTGCGAACAGTTCGTCCTTTTTGGCGCGCTCGCGCAGCTTTGTTTCAGCCTTGCCGGAGAGGAACGGCCCAATCTGCGAATTCGGGTTTTCTTCGATCATTGGGATGTTCCCCTCGGCGATGACATGGCCGCCCTTAGCGCCCGCTTCGGGGCCCATTTCGACGATCCAGTCGGCCTCCTTCAAAATCTGCGTGTCGTGGTCGACCAAGATGACGGAGTTGCCGTCGGCGACGAGATCGTGCATCACGCCGGTAAGCCCCACGATATTCGACGGGTGCAGACCGATCGACGGCTCGTCGAGCACATAGAGGACGCCGGTCGTGCGGTTGCGCACGGCGCGGGCGAGCTGCATGCGCTGCCGCTCGCCGGTGGAGAGAGTGGAGGCTGAGCGGTCGAGCGTCAGGTAGCCGAGGCCCAAGTCGATGAGCCGCTTTGCCGTGCTCTCAAACGCCTCGCAGATGCTCTCGGCCATCGGGCGCATCTCCGTAGGAAGACTCTCCGGTACGCCGCGCACCCAGTCGACAAGGTCCGAGAGCGTCATTGCGCAGGCCTCGTCGAGCGAAATGCCGCGCAGCTTCGGCGCGCGGGCGGCAGAAGAGAGACGCGTGCCGTGGCATTCGGGGCAGGTCTCTTCCTTGAGGAATTTTTCGACGCGCTTCATGCCCTTTTCATCCTTAACCTTGGCGAGTGCGTTTTCGACGGTATAGACGGCGTTGAAGTAGGTGAAGTCCAGCTCGCCCGCCTGGTTGGAATTCTTGTTGTGGTAGAAGATGTGCTTCTTCTCCGCGGGGCCGTGGAAGACGATGTCCTTTTCGTTTTTGGTCAGGTCGCGGAACGGTACATCCGTGCGCACGCCCATCTGGCGGCAGATGTCGGTCATCAGCGACCACATCAGGCTGTTCCACGGCGCGACCGCGCCGCCGTCGATGGTCAGGGAATCGTCGGGCACGAGCGTGTCTAAGTCGACGGTGCGGACGATGCCCGTGCCGCTGCACTTTGGGCAGGCACCCTGTGAGTTGAACGCCAGCTCCTCGGCGGACGGCGCGTAGAAATGCGCGCCGCACTCGGGACAGACGAGCTCCTTGCCCGCCGCAACGAGCAGGGAAGGTGGGACGTAGTGCCCGTTCGGGCAGCGGTGGCTGGCTAAACGCGAGAACATCAGACGCAGGCTGTTCAAAAGCTCTGTGCCCGTGCCGAATGTGCTGCGGATGCCGGGCACGCCGGGGCGCTGGTGCAGCGCCAGCGCGGCGGGAACATACAGAACCTCATCCACGCTCGCCTTGGACGCCTGCGTCATGCGGCGGCGCGTGTAGGTGGACAGCGCTTCAAGGTAGCGACGCGAGCCCTCGGCATACAGCACGCCGAGCGCCAGTGAGGATTTTCCTGAGCCGGACACGCCCGCGATGCCGACGATCTTACCGAGCGGAATGTCGACGTCGATATTTTTAAGATTGTGGACCTTTGCCCCACGAATGAGCATTTTGTCGATCATGGTATCACTCCATCAGCTGTGAAAAAAGTGTTGAAAATATACAATAGTATCCTTTTGGTAACTACGCCACAATATTGTGCTTACTTTACGAAAGTTCTCTATGGCGCTATGATAAGGCCAACGAAAGAAAAATACAACCTTTCGAGTACAAAACATTTTGGAGATATTTATCATGAACAAGACTGCTGACCGTACCGTAGCGCTGGACAAGGGCCGCGTGGACGTCTATACTAAAAACGGCGTCACCCTTTACGCCTATCAGACCCGCGACCTCATCGACAACGAGGTCTTTGTGCTGGCAAAGAAAGGCCGCGGCGTCGTGATCGAGCTGCCGTGCTTTTTTGACAATATTCGCGAGCTGACGGATTTCCTTAAGAGCGAGGGTGTCACGGTCGAGGCGAAGTTCGTTGCCTATCACGCGGCGGGCGCGTCCTTCCTGCCGGAGGTCCCCGCCTACGGCACCGAATCCTCCGTCGCCTATAACACGACGGGCGGCGGCGCAGGGCTGGTCGCGAATTTCAAGAACGCATTCGGCGACAGCTTCGATCCCGCCATCTGCGAGGTGGATTACGTGCTGGAGGAGGGTGAGATCGAGCTTGCGGGTATCCGCTTTGTTGTGAAGCCCAATGCCGAGGCGTTCGACCTTGAAATTCCGGAGATCAACTGTGTTTACACGCACATGATGGGCCACGATTGCCACTCCATCGTGGCGGGCTGCCCGCATGCAGACGGCATCATTTCCCAGCTCAACTACTACATCCGCAAGGGCTTTGACCTTGTCCTGACCGCGCATTACACGCCCGAAGACCTGAAGGATGCGCAGACCAAGGTGGACTACCTGACGAACCTCAAGGAGATCGCGCTGGAGAGCGAAAGCGCCGACGAGATGAAGGCCAAGGTGCAGGAACAGTATCCTGATTACAGCGGAATGAACTATCTTGACATGACGGTGGGCTTTTTCTTCCCCAATAAGTAAAACGTCCTGAGAAAGGAGCAAAACATGACGCAGGCGGAGCGGCGGCTGTACCTGATCCGGTCGCTATTGAACGAAAAAACGGAATACCAAAGCCTGAACGTGCCGCGGGAAGTGGGGGAGCAGCGCAAGCTGCTGCGCTCGCTGATGAATGTCCGTATGCCGAAAGTGGCAGACGAAGCGTTTCTGCGCGTGCAGGACGAGTACTTGCAGCAAGAGCTGGCAGACGAGGGCGTTACCGACCTCGACGATCTGCGGCCGGTCAGTGGTGACCTTTACCTCTGGCAGGGGGACATCACGCGCCTCAAGTGCGGGGCCATCGTCAACGCCGCGAACAGCGGTATGACGGGCTGCTACATCCCGTGCCACGCCTGCATCGATAACTGCATCCACACCTTTGCCGGCGTGCAGCTGCGTCAGGACTGCGCCGCGCTGATGGCAGAGCAGGGGCACGAGGAGCCGACAGGGCAGGCGAAGATCACGAAGGCCTACAACCTGCCGTGCGATTACGTCCTCCACACGGTCGGCCCGATCGTCTCGGGCCGCGTGACAAGAGAGGACGAGCGGCTGCTTGCGTCATGTTACCGATCCTGTCTGGAACTTGCGGAGAAAAACAGTGTGCGAAGCATCGCGTTCTGCTGCATTTCGACAGGTGTGTTCCATTTTCCAAACGAGCGCGCGGCGGAGATCGCCGTGGAGACCGTGCGCGCTATAAGGTGGAGACGGGCAGTAAAATAAAGGTGGTTTTCAATGTTTTCAAGGATCTCGACAAAACGATCTACGAGCGGCTTCTCGGCGCAAATTGCGCGCCTGCGGCGCGCGCTTGACGAGACGGATGCTGTCGTCATCGGCGCGGGCGCAGGGCTGTCCACCTCGGCGGGTTTCACGTACAATGATGAGCGGTTCGAGCGGTATTTTTCGGATTTTGCCGCAAAGTACGGTTTCCACGACATGTACAGCGGTGGGTTCTATTCGTTTCCGTCGCAGGAGGAGTTCTGGGCCTATTGGAGCCGGTATATCTTCATCAACCGCTATCAAAACGCGCCGAAAAGCGTGCACGAGGTTCTGCTCGAGCTGGTGCGGGACAAGGACTATTTTGTCATCACGACGAACGTCGACCACTGCTTCCGGAAGGCGGGCTTTGACAAAAAGCATCTTTTCTACACGCAGGGCGACTACGGCCTGTTTCAGTGCAGTGAGCCGTGCTGTCAGGAGACGTTTGACAACGAGAAAACCGTCCGCGCGATGGTCGAAGCGCAGGGCTTCACCGTAGCGGACGGTGTGCTGACGCCGCCGACAGATGGGACGCCAACGATGGCGGTACCGTCGGAGCTCCTTCCGGGCTGCCCGCACTGCGGCAGACCGATGACGATGAACCTGCGCTGCGACGACAAATTTGCCGAGGACGAGGGCTGGCACGCCGCGGCGGAGCGGTACGAAAATTTCCTCCGCACGCGGGACGGACAAAAGCTCCTCTTTTTAGAGCTCGGCGTCGGCTACAACACGCCGGTGTTCCGTTCTTTGCGCACCGGAAACAAGAGAACGAAAACATTGAGAAAACAGCGTATTTTAGGACATTTGCAAATTCTTACCACAAACTATCAGGAAAGGCTGTGCGCGTGATGTTCGGTTTTCGCAACTTCGGGAAAACAAATACCTCTAACGGCATAGAGAAACTATGCTCAGCGTTGGAAGAAGCGGATGCCGTTATCATCGGAGCGGGAGCCGGTCTTTCCACATCAGCCGGGTTTGTTTATACGGGAGAACGCTTTGAAAAGCATTTCCACGACTTTGCAGAAAAGTACCACTTCAGCGACATGTACTCTGGCGGTTTTTATCCCTTTGACACGCTGGAGGAATACTGGGTATATTGGAGCCGCTATACCTGGATAAATCGCTACACGCCAGCCCCGAAACCAGTGTATGAGGACTTGCTGGGATTGGTCAAGAATAAGGATTACTTTGTTCTGACTACCAATGTTGATCACCAGTTTCAAAAGGCGGGATTCGATAAGCATCGGCTGTTCTATACGCAAGGTGATTATGGCCTGTTTCAGTGTAACAAGCCGTGTTGCCAGAAAACCTATGATAACGAAGCCACCATTCATCAGATGGTGGAGCAGCAGAAAGGTATGCGTGTGCCGACAGAACTGGTTCCGCATTGCCCGCTCTGTGGCAAGCCAATGACAATGAATCTGCGGTGTGACGATACATTTGTGCAGGATGAGGGTTGGTATAGTGCTTCGGAACGATACACGGATTTTCTGCGGCGGCACAAGGGCTTGAAGGTTCTGTTTTTAGAATTAGGCGCTGGAATGAATACGCCAACGATTATAAAATTTTCTTTCTGGCGCATGGTAAACGAGTGGAAAAACGCTACTTATGCCTGTATCAATCTGGGTGAAGCCTACGCACCGAGAGAAATTCAAGCGAATTCAATTTGTATCAACGAAGATATTGGAAATGTTTTGAAACAGCTTTAACCGTATTGCAAACCGGCATAGGCTGAATAGCCGGAAAGGATACGTAAATGGGAAAATCAATTTTTGAACAGATGGGCGGAACCTATACGCTGGGTGAAGATGGAATGTACTATCCTGACTTAAAGCTGCCGACGGATGAGGAACCCCGCTATGGAAAGTATGGCCGAATACGAAAAACAGTTTTGCAGAAGCATCGTTACGGGCTGTATCTGGAATTTCTGCTGAACAGTCAGTTGGAAAGCGATTTGTCAAGGGGAGATTATACAAAAAGGCAGGATAAAATATCCGACCGTGATGTCAAGTGATGAATGACTGGAAAAATAAAGTCAAGGAGCAGCATAACGCCGTTCTGTATTTCTATCTTGCTATTGCAAATCACGCCCTCGTCTGTTATATTGTAGCGCTTAAACACCGAGCGAAAATATGCAAAGAACTCCCTGTCTTCCTCTGCCATCGGTGCAACCCAGCCGTTCTCGGCACCATGGGCTTCGATTTTCTCCAACTCTGCCATACGTCCTTTATCCATGTCAGTTGCCCCTTCTGGATGAAATCATGGTTTTCTCTTAACAGCTATTACATTCCCGTAATTCATGTAGTTTTTTAAGGGAAAGACTACCCTTTTTGTTACGGACTTACGTTTCCAGAAGATCCTCCATCGTACAACCGAGGACTTTTGCAAGGCTAAGAACAGTCTCCGCACTGGCTTTGTTAATGTCCTTGTTGCGCTGTTCGTACATTTGAATTGAGCGAAGACTGACATTGCTTCGCTTGGCAAGCTCTGCCTGCGTGCAGCCATAAAGCGTGCGGATACGTTTGAGGTTGGTATCAGCGAAGTATTCGCGCACTTTGGCATCGACAATATCAGCGAATTTAGTGACATCCGCTTCATGAAGGGGGGAATACATCTGCTGCAAATCTTCAAACGAAAGAACCTTAAAAATATCACTGAACTTTCTTCCGGAGAACCATTGATAGTAGGCGACTGCCCAGCCGATCCAATACTCTCTGGAACGGCTGAAATTCGCTTGAGGCTTGGCGGTCGGCGCTTTGCCCGTAGTCTCAACGAGAACATCAACAGCAGTTTCAATCCCGCTTTTCCCAAAAAGATATGAAGGTTCACCATTCTCAATCCGATTACTGACGGAACTGACGGAAAACAGCTTTATAAAGCTATCTCCGGCAACTCCACACGCGTTGATAGCATAATCAAAAGCATCGCCCAGTAATGCCTGCGCGTTACTCAGATAGATTTCTTGGTATGCGTGGGTCATCGTTTTGGATGCCTCCTCTTATGATATCAAGGATATACAGACCATCTGTTTCCTCTTCAAGTATATCCGAATAAAGTTGGTCGGCTTCATCATTTCGAGCCTTGCGGCGAACATAATATTTTTCCTTTTCCGCAATAGAAAATCCATCGTAATGCAGCAGCGAAAAGGCGTATTTAGACTTGATGACAATCTGTTCGCCTAACTTGCCAAGTCGCATAGCGTTTGCGAGTTGCTGTACGGAAATTCCGTTATTTAGGAAAGACGCAGCAAAGTCAAAATAGGAGTCATCGGCACGGTATCCGATAATCAGGTCGTAGGCATTGACGTTGACGCCGAAATTGTCAATCAGATATCGTTTTGCCCGCTGTGCGGCTGGGCTTTTGATAGAAAACAGACGATGCGCTACCAGAACAGCAATCCAGTTCAGAATCGTATAGTCTGGACTGTTCAGATTCAGAATTTTCAGGTATTCCGTATCAAGACTGTAACGATTGACGAAGCCGTTACGCAGAGAGGATACAGCCCATTCTTTGGCGAGTTCCTCGCTTTCCGTGCAGTAGAAGCCCAGCCCGAAGTCATTGTTCTGCTTACCCAACCCAAAGGTTGGAGATTCGATGATCTGTTCGGAGCCATGATATAGGGTAATTTTCTGATTCATCTCCGCATCCTCCTAAGTATCACTGTAAAAATAGTATCACCAAAGTGATATAAAATCAAGCAATATTTGTAGAGAAAAAAGAGAGCATTTCTCGCTTGAAAAATGCAGTTTCTTCAGACGAATATTTCCAAGAGAAACATGAAGATAATCAGTTTACAGAATGATATTGAGCATCCATTTTGCCGGTGCTATAATTAAATGCAGCTAAGTAGGATATTGCAGAACTGCTGGAAAAATACAAATACTCCGCAGCAAAGCGAAAGAGAAACACCGCACCAATATTTGAAAAATATTTAAGAGCTTCCGGGTGGTAGTGCGCCACTTGGAACTGACTTGATACTAACTTAAAACTAACTTGCGTGTAACTTGCGACCTAACACACAATCTGACGTTTAAATTGTTGGATGGATTATTGATATGGGAAGACTGATTTCCAAGAAGACTGCGGAGAGAAAAAACGAATTTGATTCTCGACAGCATAAGAGTAACCTCCGCAACATCTGCGGGACATTTGCTGCCGAGGGTATGACGATCAGCAAATATACCCGCAGAAACCTTGACCGAATCGCCAGCGGGCAGACCAGCTATTAGCAAGTCCTGGCCGAGCTGAGAGCGAAGTACGAAAAGAGAGGATAAGGTTGTTTTCTGATTGCAGACTTATCGATTCCTTTTCAATGATATGTATATGGAGAGTAGTTTCAAATTTGTTTCGCTAAAGGCTCCGCGAGGCATTAAGCGAGAGCCTTTTCGAGGCATCGGAGGTTAGACGGTAAAAAAAGTTTGCGAAAGACGCAACTCAAAGTTTGCAGCGCTATAGACAAAGAAGAGTTACTTTCCACAGTAGGCAGCGATTGCCTGTGCGACGAAATCTGCCGTGCCCTCACCGCCAGCCATGTCAATGTTTTTACGGAAGCGGTCATCGGCCACATACATCTGGCCTAAGCCTGCCAGAATCTCCGGCGTGCAAGTGTAAAAATGGTCGGTGATGAATTGCTGCAAATCACGAATGGCCGCCTGCGCTTCCAGCGAGGTAGGAGCAAGATGCTTCAGCTCGCCCAGCTTTGCAAAGAGCCTCATCAAATCGGCAGGGTTGCCGGTAGCCCCGCCTTTTTCATGCTGCTGATATTCCTGATAGGCGATGGTATTGCCCCATTTTTCTTTGACCTCTGCGGTGTACTTCTCTTGCTCGGTTTTACTAAATGCGTCAAATTTCATAGGTGTTACTCCTGTTTCTAAGGTTTCACGGGCGAGGGCGATGAGCTGTCCCAACCGATTCTGCCGCAGCTCCAACAGCTTGATCTGATCTGTGAGAGCGGTGGCCTGGTCGAATTTTGGGTCATCCAGAATGCTCTTGATGTCTTTGAGCGGAAATTCCAGCTCCCGAAATAGTAGAATGGATTGCAGCCGCGCCAAGGCTGTATCATCATACAGCCGGTAACCAGCTTCTGTAAGGGCCGTGGGTGGCAGCAACCCGATGGCATCATAGTGGTGCAGCGTCCGGACACTGACACCGGCCAACTTGCTGACTTCATGAATGGTCATCATGGGTATCCCTCCTCCGTGTGAGCTTACCATACACTATGACGTAACGGAAGAGTCAAGAGGGAAATCCTCTATTTGTGAAAAAAGTCCTGTGCGCTATGATTGCTGCAAAAATCGTGCAAATCTATCATTTTCTTGCTTCCTATGTCAAAATGTGCTATTATTATAAACAACGCTGTCAAGTGTTGGAATAGGCCTTGGCAGTATGGCTGCAATA
>ERZ773194.3696-NODE-3696-length-12849-cov-3.016727_pt1 | contig 12849 bp, 10 predicted proteins | sample MGYA00511240_ERZ773194 | MGnify/ENA primary metagenome ERZ773194 (study PRJEB29015, sample SAMEA2737774) | human gut metagenome | biome: human gut; feature: human-associated habitat; material: faeces | place: China | collected 2012 ... | reverse complement strand
GAAGGCCACTTAATGTGGCCTTCGTGCGAGCAGGACTGCCCGAGCAGGAAACCTTATATCCCGCCCCTCCGGCGCCACGCGGGGGCCGCGCACAAGTTATCCCCCGGCATTCAGAAAATCTAAGTGCCAAAAAATAAGATTTTTTGACTCTGTGTTGTATAACCCGCCATTCGTGGGTACCATTCAACGCGTACGCAAACAAAAAGGGTTAACCCGCGCGGCATGACCGCGCGGCCCACAAAGGAGGAAACAAGCATGTCGTCTTTGAAGCCGCTTGCAGATCGCGTCCTGGTCAAGCCCGACGAGGCCGAGCAGAAGACCGCTTCTGGTCTGTACATCGCCAGCAACGCTCAGGAGAAGCCGCAGCGCGGCACCATCGTTGCCGTTGGCGCCGGCAAGGTCAACGACAAGGGTGAGCGCATCCCCATGGACGTCAAGGTCGGTGACGTTGTCATCTACGGTAAGTTCGGTGGCAACGAGGTCAAGGTCGACGGCGAGAAGTATCTGCTGATGCGCGCCGACGACATCTACGCCGTCGTCGAGGCCTAGTCTCGTCAGAATCTCTGATTCGTCTTTGAGCGCGCCCGCCGCATAGGACTCGGAAGCGGCGACGCGAGTCACATTTCTTTTGGAGGATTACCCACTATGGCAAAGAACATTACGTTCAACACCGATGCCCGCGCTAAGCTCGCCAAGGGCGTCAACACCCTGGCCGACGCCGTTACCGTCACCATGGGCCCCAAGGGCCGCTACGTTGCGCTGCAGCGCACGTTCGGTGCTCCGACCATCACCAACGACGGCGTTTCCGTCGCTAAGGAGATCGAGCTCGAGGACAACATCGAGAACATGGGCGCCCAGCTGGTGAAGGAGGTTGCCACCAAGACCAACGACACCGTGGGTGACGGCACCACCACCGCAACCCTGCTCGCTCAGGCCATCGTCAACGACGGCCTGCGCAACGTCGCCGCTGGCGCCAACCCGCTGGCCATCCGTCGCGGCATCGACAAGGCCGTCAACGCCGCCGTCGCCGAGATGAAGAAGCAGGCCAAGCCGGTCGAGACCAAGGAGCAGATCGCTTCCGTCGGCACCATCTCTGCCGGTGACCCCGAGGTCGGCGAGAAGATCGCCGAGGCCATGGAGGTCGTGGGCAAGGACGGCGTCATCACCGTCGAGGATTCCCAGACGTTCGACATCACCATCGACACCGTCGAGGGCATGCAGTTCGACAAGGGCTACGTCTCCGCTTACTTCGTCACGGACAACGACCGCATGGAGGCCGTGATGAAGGATCCGTACATCCTCATCACCGACCAGAAGATCTCCAGCGTTCAGGACATCATGCCCGTCCTCGAGGCTGTCCAGCGCGCTGGCCGTGGCCTGCTCATCATCGCTGAGGACATCGACGGCGAGGCTCTGCCGACCCTGGTCCTCAACAAGATCCGTGGCGCCCTCAACGTCTGCGCCGTCAAGGCTCCGGGCTACGGCGATCGCCGCAAGCGCATCCTCGAGGACATCGCCGTCCTCACCGGTGGCCAGGCTGCTCTGGACGAGTTGGGCGTGAAGGTCGCTGACATCACTGCCGATATGCTCGGTACCGCTAAGTCCGTCACCATCTCCAAGGACAACACCGTCGTCGTCGGCGGCGCTGGCTCTAAGGAGGCTATCGACGCCCGTATCGCTCAGATCAAGGGTGAGATGGAGAACACCACCTCTGACTTCGACCGCGAGAAGCTCCAGGAGCGCCTGGCCAAGCTCTCCGGTGGCGTTGCCGTCATCAAGGTCGGCGCTGCTACCGAGTCCGAGCTCAAGGAGATCAAGCATCGCGTCGAGGACGCCCTGCAGGCAACCCGCGCTGCTGTCGAGGAGGGCATTGTCGCTGGCGGCGGCGTCGCCTTCATGGACGCTGCTCCTGCGCTCGATGCTGTCGAGATCGACGACCCCGAGGAGAAGATCGGCGTTGATATCGTCAAGAAGGCTCTGACCGCTCCGGTCGCTACCATTGCCAAGAACGCTGGCTTTGAGGGCGCTGTCGTGGTCGACAAGGTTGCCGAGCTGCCCGCCGGCCAGGGTCTCAACTCTGCCAACGGCGAGTGGGGCGACATGATCGAGATGGGCGTCCTCGACCCCGTCAAGGTCAGCCGTGTCACCCTGCAGAACGCTGCTTCTGTCGCCAGCCTGATTCTCATCACCGAGGCTACTGTCTCCGATGTGCCCAAGAACACTCAGCTTGAGGACGCTATCGCTGCTGCCACCGCTGGTCAGCAGGGCGGCGGTATGTACTAAGGCCGACAAGGTCTAAAACTCCCACCGGGAATCCGGGGGCGTGACGGGGTTTCTCTCCGGAACGTCCTCGGTTAAATTGGGACCCCTTGTCCTGCTCCTTTGGAGCCGCGGACAAGGGGTCCTTTTTGTGTTGATGTCTTTATTTAATGAGGCGCTTTCCGCTTTGTTTGAATGGTGATGTAAGAGGAAAGACGCCGAGGAATCAGAGCAGCCCTCTTGCTCGCTCGTCGTATATTTTATTGAGCTCCGATTGCACGTACTCTTCTTTGAGCTTGGCAATGAAACGCACGTCCGAGAATAGTCGGTAGATGAGTATCGCTGCGCCTCCGAGGTCGAGGCACTTGGGATTCTCTTTGATTAACGCCCGTATGACGCTGCTTGAAGTTGCGATGGTATCGGACAGGAGGATGATTTTCTTGGTACGTGCTTGGAACATCTTGGTGCAGTAATCTGAACCGTCGTCCTTGAATATCAACGAGCACCCGTGAAGTGCCGCTATCAACCAGTTGATAAGAGCGGCCATGCCTGCCTGCGCGCCGACCTTCAGCACATCGCCGGTGCTGACGTATTTGGTAAGCGCCTCGGTATGTGTTTTGTCGAGGATGAGATTGGCGAATGGAATCTGTATCCCACACGGCGTGTACAGGTCTGTGCCGATGTGGATCAGCTGCTTGATTAGAGCAGCCGCGGCGGCATCTGGCTCGCTCACGACGCGTCTTCCCGCCGCAACCAGCATCTCTACAGTCCCAGCGGGCGCCCCAATCTGCGGATTTTTCCCAAAGGCGTCATAGGAGACCGAGTAGGTTGCGGGAATTCGTGCACCAATACCAAAAACATTGGTGTCTTTAACGCAGGTGATGCTGTTGGTCATGATGTTAGATGTTCCGAACACGAGACCGAGCACTGGGTCGTGGCCGAGGGTCGCGAACCGGTGGTTTGCGCCCTTGAAGAGTCCGACGTTTTCTGTCTCGTAGCGTGTCGCGTCGTAGGGCACTCCACGTGAATTAAGAATATGATGTTTTGAGGCGAACAGATGGTTCGATTCCCGTGGCATCCTGTCATCGAAACCAGAGAAGACACGACTTTGGAAGTCGTGCAGAGCATGTTCTTTTACGTTGCCCGCTCCGGCACACTCGACCTCCGTCAGTGAGTTGATGATAAGAATGCGGGCGACTTGGAGCATGGTTGCGGCTACGACGAAGGCTGCGTCGGCATCCTGCAGTCGCGTCCGCTCCTTGAACTCCCGGTCGATGTGCTGAAGGTTCTCGCCATACTCGCGGACGGACTTTTCGACTGCCTGCTCGGCCCGGCTCTCGTCAACGGCCATGCATGCCACCCTCGCCGCCATATAGTCGGCAAAGAGCCTGCAGACATGCTCCTCTTCTTCTGTCACCTGACCGTCTGCCGCCGCGGCGACTTGCAACTGCTCGGCTATAGAGTCCAGCGACACGATGCTAACGTTGTCCAAACAGTTCTTGACTTGATCGAAGGACAAACCCTCGTCATCCGCGATAACCTGCACCTTCGTCTTGACGTTATTTGGGAGACCCTCCTCGAGCCACTTCTGCTCCTCTTGGGAGAAGTCACCGTCGCAGCGCATCAGGAAGCAGAGCGTTGCCACATATGCGTAGATGAAATTGTGTCGCTTCTCTCCCGCAAGGTAGGCGCCCTGCTTGATTCCGTCACGGAAACCTTTGATGCGTGCCCTGCGGAGTCGCGCGGAGAATGAGTTCTCCTTGATGGCATTGATCCCGCCCTCCACGGTCGACGCCGCGTCGGACGCAAGGGACGATGCTCCTTGGGCCAGATTTACGGCGGCACCGATGGCAATTCCGCCTACCGTGTTCGCGGCCCCTGTAATCGTTTTGCCCGCATCGGACGACGCAATTTGCTCGCCGGCACTCGACATGCCTTCCGCAACCGAGCACATGGCGCTGCCGATGGCCTCGGATGCCGAGGTGGCCGTGTCGACGATAACGTTTCCCGCGCCTTCAGCTGCATTCGTGGCGCCTTTGGCGGCGGACTCGATGGCCGCCGATGCGTCTTTCGCCATCTCACCGGCGGCTTGGGCGGCTTGGGATAGAGCTTTCCCGAGATCAAGTTTTGCTGCCAATTTGTTCTCCTGACATACGAGGGTTGCGCAGTGACCTCCTTCATACTACTGCGCGGTGCGGAGCATTGGGTACGTCGGTGGATTGATGATTGCGGAAAATGGGATACTGCATCTTCATCCCGCTTCCGTTTCCCCACCATAATATTACCCTTGGCATACTTGCGCGAAAGCCTACTGGTGCTACACTTGCAATTGCTGTTTCAGGGCGGGGTGAAATTCCCCACTGGCGGTAAATCGGGCGGTGTCAAAGGGACGCCGTGGCGCAGGCGAGATGCCTGCGACCGAGCCGATGAGTCCGCGACCCGCGTGTGCGTTGGTTCGCATGCCGGCTGAACTGGTGAGATCCCAGTACCAACGGTTAGAGTCCGGATGAAAGAGGCAGGTGATCTTATGTCTGAACAGTCGCAGCATATCCATTTTGAGAACACGAATAGGTGGAGCACCAAACAGCTCGTTACCATGGCGTTGATGTGCGCCTTGGGAGCACTGTTTATGTATGTGCAGCTGCCCATCCTCCCCTCGGCGCCGTTTTTGACGTATGACCCGTCGCTGGTGCCAGCGATGGTGTGCGGGTTTGCGTACGGCCCTGGTGCCGGCACTGCCGTTGCAGCCATGGCGATTGTAATCCATGCGCTCACCACGGGCGACTGGGTCGGCGCGCTTATGAACCTGGTTGCCACGCTGGGCTACATTCTGCCCGCAGCTATCGTCTACCAGAAGGTGCATACCTATAAGGGTGCCGTGATTGGCCTGGTGCTCGGCGTCATTGCCGCTACGGCGTTGTCTATGGTCGCAAACCTTACCATTGGCGTATGGTTCTGGTATGGCTCGGTCGATGTGATTGCCCCGCTCATGATTCCCGCCGTGCTGCCGTTCAACCTCATCAAGACCGTGCTCAACTCGGTGTTGACGCTGGCGGTGTACAAGGCGGTCTCTAATCTCATCACGCCTAAAAAGGACCAGGTCAAAGGCCGCGCATGATTGATTGTCGAGGCGTTTCCTTTTGCTATGACGGTGTCACGCCGGCGCTCGACGGCATCGATCTGACCATCGAGGATAGCGAGTTTTTCTGCATCCTCGGCGGCAATGGGTCGGGCAAGTCGACGTTTGCCAAGCATCTGAATGCGCTGCTGCAGCCCGATGCGGGCACGGTGCGTATCAACGGCGTGGATGCGTCCGACCCCGAGCTGGTCTACGACATCCGTTCGACCGCGGGCATGGTGTTCCAGAATCCCGACGACCAGCTCGTGGCGACGCTTGTCGAGGACGATGTTGCCTTTGGCCCCGAGAACCTTGGCGTGCCATCGGCCCAGATTGCGCAGCGTGTGCGGGATGTGCTGAAGGCCGTTGGCCTGGTGGGCTTTGAGCGGCACGAGACCCATGCGCTTTCGGGTGGCCAAAAGCAACGCGTGGCGCTTGCCGGCGTACTCGCCATGGAGCCGCGCGTTCTCATATTGGACGAGGCTTCCTCGATGCTCGATCCACGTGGACGCAAGGGCTTCATGAAGGCTTGCCGCGCGCTGCACGATCGCGGCATGACCATCGTGATGATTACGCACTTTATGGAAGAGGCCGCCGAGGCCGATCGCGTCGCGGTGTTTCGGGCGGGGCGCGTTGCCATGCTCGGTACGCCCGAGGAAATCTTGACGCGGGCGGACGAACTCGCGCAGCTCAATCTGGACATGCCGGCGTCGTGTCGTCTGGGCAGGGCGCTTCGTGCGAAGGGGGTGCCCGTTTGCGCGCAGGTGCGCGAGGCGGATATGGTCGCCGAGATTGTGCGGGCTTATGCCGAGCGGAGCGGGGCGGACATCGCAGGGCAGCCTTCCGCATCCGATTCTCATGTGCTTGACAATGGATCCTCTGCAGCCGACGGGATAGCCGCGTCGGAGCCTGTTATCGAGATTTCGCATCTCTCGCATAGTTACTCGCTGAGCGCCCGCGAGCGCCGTCGATGGCGCAAGCGTTTGACCACTGCGGACGCATCGAGCAAACAGGCCCTTTGGGGCAACGATCCAAACAGCCCCTGGGCGCTACGTGATGTTACGCTGACGGTGCGTCGTGGCGAGTTTCTGGGACTGGCGGGTCATACCGGCTCGGGTAAATCGACGCTGGTTCAGCATCTCAACGGGTTGATTCGTCCTCAGGAGGGAAGCGTTTGCGCGCTGGGGCTCGACCTATCAAACAAGAAAGACGCCACCGCGGTTAAGGCCAAGGTCGGCGTGGTGTTTCAGTATCCCGAGCGCCAGCTATTTGCCGAGACCGTGGTGCAGGACGTAGCGTTTGGCCCGCGCAACCTTGGCCTGCCGCAAGACGAGGTCGCGCGCCGTGTCGCATCATCGCTTGCGCGCGCGGGGCTCGACCTTGCCGCGATAGGCGACAAGAGCCCCTTTGAGCTTTCGGGCGGCCAGCAGCGCCGCGTGGCGTTTGCCGGCGTGCTCGCCATGGAGCCCGAGGTCCTGGTGCTCGATGAGCCCATGGCGGGGCTCGATCCGGCTGCGCGCAGGGATTTCCTAGGGCTCATCGATCGACTCCATCGTGAGGGTCTGACCGTTGTTATGGTTTCGCACAGCATGGACGACCTGGCAAATTGTTGTGACCGTATCGTTGTGATGAACGAGGGCGCGGTGTTTGCCGAGGGAACGCCCGCGCAGTTTTTTGCGCACGCGGATGAGCTCAAGTCGATCGGCCTGGGCGTTCCTGCCGCCCAGCGCATGGCGCTGGCGCTCGCACAAGCCGGTGTGCCGCTCCACTGCGAAAAACTTTATACGGTTGAGGCGCTGGCCGACGAGTTGGCCGGTTTGCTGCTGGGCTGCGCGGACGGACCTTTGAGGGTTCCGTGTCAGGCCGGTTCCAAGGCGCCCACGCGAGAGGAGGGCTGCTGATGGAGGCGTTCTCATTTGGCAGCTACTATCCCGGGGATAGCGCGGTGCATCGCCTTGATCCGCGTACTAAGTTGCTCTTGGGTTTCGCATTTCTGATCACCGTGCTCACCGTTGGCAGCTTCGGCGGGCTGGTGCCGGTCGCAATGTTTGTCGTGCTGGTCTATGCCATGGCCCGGGTGCCGCTGCGTAGGGTCCTATCATCGATGGCACCACTGCTGGCGATTGTCGTGGTGGTCGCGGTACTTAACCTGTTTTCCGACCAGAGTGGTCGCATCCTGTGGCAGCTTGGCTTTTTGCAGGTGAGCGAGGGCTCGCTGCGTTCTGCGACGTTTATGGCGTGCCGCCTGACGTTGATGATGGCCGGCATGAGCGCCATTACACTCACCACGCCGACGCTCGACCTCACCGCGGGTCTTGAGCGTCTGCTCGCACCATTTGCGCGCGTGGGACTTCCGGCGCACGAGCTCGGCATGATTATGGGTATCGCGCTGCGGTTTATGCCGCAGTTTGCCACCGAGATGAAGCAGACGGCCGATGCGCAGGCAAGCCGCGGCGCGCGCGTGACGGGCGGTCCGCTCGGCGGTGTGCGCATGCTCGGCAGCGTGGCGATTCCGCTGTTCACCGGCGTGTTCCGTCATGCCGAGACGCTTTCGGCCGCCATGGATGCGCGCTGTTATCACGGCGAGCAGGGACGCACGCGTCTGCATGCGCTTGCGTTTGGCCGTGAGGACGCGCTGGCAGCGCTGACGATGGCGCTGCTGGTGACATGCGTTGTCGTTATCAATCTTCAACTTGTCTAAGCTCGATTCGAGCGCAAGAAAGGGGTCTCTATGACCAACATCGATCGCACGGCTCAGCTCGAGCGCGCCTGTTCGTATCTCAGGCGCATTCCGGCGTGGTATCTTGCCACGACCGATGCGAGCGACGGGCATCAGCCCCGCGTGAGGCCGTTTTCGTTTGCCATGGTCGATGACGACAAACTGTGGTTTTGCACGTCGCGCGACAAGGACGTGTGGGCGGAGTTGAGTGCGAATCCCAAGTTTGAGGTATCGGGCTGGAAGCCGGGGGAGTGCTGGATCGTGTTAACTGGCGAGGCCGCGCTCGAGGATGATGCAGTCGTGAGCGACAAGGTGCGCCAGGCAGGCTTTAAGCACATGGTGGGCATTGGCGAGCGACACGATAGCGCCAACGACGGTCGCCTTGCATTCTTCTCGGTCCGCAACATCGCCGCGCGATTCTGCGATATCGACGGCAGCGAAGAGCTCCTTGAGCTCTAATTTCCCAAAGTGACTACCCATTCCAAAAAGACTGGCCAGGCGACAGGAGGAAACGTGGACGGATTGAATACGGTGCTGGAGTATCTGACGTCGGTGCCGGCGTGGTATCTGGCGACGAGCGTGGACGGGCAGCCGCATGTGCGTCCGTTCTCGTTTGCGCAGATTCAGGACGGCAAGCTGTGGGTTGTGACAGCGCGCACCAAAGATGTGTGGCAGGAGCTGCTGCAAAACCAGCGCTTTGAGGCCACGAGCTGGTGGCCGGGCCACGGTTGGTTGATCCTGCGCGGGCGTGTGGGACTGGAAGACCGGGCTTCGAGCGAAATGCGCGAGGCCGGATGGAAACATCTTGAGCGCTTGAGCGAGCACTATGAGGGGCCTAACGACCCCACACTTGTTTTCTTTAGCGTCGAGGATCCCGAGGCTTTTATCTGCAATCACGACGAATGGGTGCCGGTCGAGCTCTAGCCAGCTGGCTCATCCTAACAACTTAGTTTTCGCATGGGCGGGTCCCGTGTTGCCCGGTGCCGTAAGGAGTGCCGGTCAATACGGGGCCCGCTCTATTTGTCAATTCCTTCAAGCGAATGTGTCGGGAATGTTTCAATGCATGAACATGCAAGCTATTTACGTATTCATGCATCTTTTGGTGCTAAAGTTTCAACCCACTTCATAACGACCGCTGCGAAATGCGCATCGGTGCATAAATCGCAGACAAGGAGTCTGATATGTCTTTGAAGGTTGGAATCGTCGGCGCGGCTGGATATGCCGGTGCCGAGCTCATTCGCCTCGTGCTCGGCCATCCCGAGTTTGAACTTGTTGCCATTACGTCCAACGCCGATGCCGGCCAGCCGCTGTCCGCGGTGTATTCGAGCTTTGCTGGCGTGAGCGATCTGGTTTTCACCACGCATGACGCCCCCGAGCTCAAGAGCTGCGATGCGGTTTTTCTTGCCGTGCCGCACACGGCTGCCATGGCGCAGGTGCCCGTGCTCCTTGCCGCGGGCGTTTCCTGCTTTGATCTTTCGGCCGATTACCGTCTGAGCGACCCGTCCGTCTTTGAGGCATGGTATGCCGCCGAGCACACGAGCCCCGAGCTGCTCAAGACCCGCGCTTTTGGCCTGCCCGAGCTGTTCTGCCAGGACTTAGAGACCGCTGCTTCCAGCCATGCCGCCGGAAAGCCCGTTTTGGTCGCTTGCGCCGGCTGCTATCCCACCGCAACGAGCCTCGCTGCCGCTCCTGCCGTGCGTGCGGGCTGGATGGCAGAGAACGGCCCCGTAATCGTCGATGCCATTAGTGGCGTGACGGGCGCCGGTAAGTCCTGCAACGCTCGCACCCATTTTTGTAGCGCAGACGAGAACTTAGAGGCCTATGGCGTAGGCAAACATCGCCACACACCAGAGATCGAGCAGATCCTGGACCTGACCGATCGCGTCGTCTTTACTCCGCACTTGGCACCGCTCAAGCGCGGCCTGCTTTCCACGGTGACGATGCCGCTCGCGCCGCAGGCTCTCGACACGTTGGCCCTTGAGGACGTCGTCGACCATTACAAGAAGTTCTACGCCGGTCGCACCTTTGTGCGCGTGCTCGATGCCGGCCAGCAGCCCAAGACGGCTTCGGTCGTCGGCACCAACGCTGCCCAGATCGGTCTTGCGCTCAACAAGCGCGCGGGCGTGCTGGTGGCGACGGGTGCTATCGACAATCTGTGCAAGGGTGCAGCAGGCCAGGCGGTCCAGTGCGCCAACATCGTCTTTGGCTTTGACGAGCGACGAGGCTTGCCCACAGTGGCGTGCCCGGTGTAGCACATTCGATTGTTAACGATTTGGTAGTCGGGTATCGAGTTGGGCGCCACTTTTAAGCTGGTCTACTAATTGCGACCGGTATGGCGTGCCAGCCGATACCCGCTTTTTTATTTGATATAGGGAGTCGTAGGGACGATGAATACCGACCTGATTGATATTAAGATACGCGCCGTCGAGGGTGGCGTTACGGCAGCGGCCGGCTTTAAGGCCGCAGGCATCCATGCGGGATTCCGGAAGAATCCCGAGCGCTTGGACTATGCACTCGTCGTGCCCGATAAGCCCTGTCCCGGCGCCGGCGTGTTTACGACCAACCGCTTTTGCGCGGCGCCCGTGCAGGTGAGTCGTGCCAACCTGGGCGGTGCGGACAAGGGCTATGGCATTATCGCCGGTGTTTCAATCAACTCCGGCAACGCGAATGCCGCTACGGGCGAGACCGGCCTTGCCTGCGCACGCGAGACGTGCAACATCGCTTCGCAGGTCATCGGCTGCGAGCCCCAGCAGATTCTGGTTGCCTCCACGGGTGTGATTGGCCAGATTCTGTCGATCGACACGTTTGAGACCGCCATTCCTGCTGCCTACGAGGCGCTCTCCGCCCACGGTGGCGCCGATGCCGCTCGCGCCATCATGACGACCGACACGCACTCCAAGGAGTACGCCGTATCCTACGTCAGTGAGGCTGCGGGTCATGCGGGCAATGTCTATACGGTAGGCGGAATGTGCAAGGGCTCGGGTATGATCATGCCCAACATGGCCACCATGATCGCAGTTATCACCACCGATGCCCCCGTCGAGCCTGCGGCACTTCATGCCCTGCTGCTCTCGACCGTCAAGCAGACCTTTAACAAGGTAACGGTCGATTCCGACACCTCGACCAACGACACCTGCATCATGCTTGCCTCCGGCGCCGCTGCCGCAGATGCCGAGCCTATCGTTGAGGGCTCCAATGCCTTTGACGAGTTGGCATTTGCCGTGCACGAGGTGTGCGAGAGCCTGGCGCGCAATATCGCCGCCGATGGTGAGGGCGCATCCAAGCTTGTTACGGTCAACGTTACCGGCGCCGCTAACGACGAGGAGGCCGATATCGCCGCCCGTGCCGTTGCCAACTCGCCGCTCGTTAAGACCTGCATCGCCGGCCACGACTGCAACTGGGGCCGCGTTGCCATGGCGCTTGGCAAGTGCGGCGTGAAGTTTAATCAGGAAGACGTTTCCATCGACATGATGGGCATGCCTGTCTGTCGCGACGGTCTGACTGTTCCCTTTGACGAGGACGAGGCTCTACGACGTTTTGAGGCGCCCGAGATCGTGATCTCGGCCGACCTGGGCGCAGGCGACGCGGCAACGACCGTGTGGACCTGCGACCTCACGCATGAGTACATCTCCATCAACGGCGACTACCGTTCCTAGATTCCAGGCACGCTGCGCATCTTGCCGCGATTGCGGACAGCGGAGCACGGCGCGATAACGATACGAAAGACGAGGCAGACTATGAAATTCGCACGCGATTGTCGTTCGAGCGAATCCAACGAAGCAACCGCGCAGCTGCTGTTCGAAGCGCTGCCGTGGATTAAGAACCTGACCGGCAAGACGGTTGTTATCAAATATGGCGGAGCCGCCATGGTCGACGAGCAGCTGCGTCGCGACGTGATGAGCGACATCGTCCTGCTTAAGATCATCGGCATGCGCCCCGTTATCGTGCATGGCGGCGGCAAGGCTATCAACGAGGCGCTGAGCCACTATGACATCCCCGTCGAGTTTAAGAACGGCCAGCGCGTGACCACGCCGGCGACTATGGATATCGTGCGCGAGGTGCTGGGCGGCAAGGTTAACCAGGAGCTGGTTGTCGCCATCAACCACCACGGCAACCTGGCCGTGGGCGTGTCGGGCAGCGATGCTGGCACGCTCATCGCCGAGCCGCTCGACCCCGAGCTCGGTCGCGTGGGCAAAGTGACGCACGTTAACACCGACTATATCGAGCGCTTACTCGATAGCGAGTACATCCCCGTCATCGCTACCGTCGCGGCGGGGGAGGACGGCGGTTTCTTCAACATCAATGCCGATACCGCCGCCGGTGCCGTTGCGGCAGCGCTCCACGCGCACAAGGCGATCTTTTTGACCGACGTCGACGGCCTGTACAAGGACTTTAGCGATAAGGATTCACTTATCTCCAACCTGACGCTCGACGAGGTCAATGAGATGCTCTACGGCGGCGAGGTCGATAAGGGCATGATTCCCAAGCTGCGCGCGGCCGTCGATGCGCTTGCCGGCGGCGTATTTCGTGCCCACATCATCAACGGCACCACGCCGCATTCGCTGCTGCTGGAGCTGCTGACCGATGCCGGCGTCGGCACCGTGATCCATTCCACCGAGACGGCCTACGAGTCCCTGGCCCTGCTGCTGGACTTCCCCATCGTCCGCGACGTGAAGCCCGGCGGAACCTTCCTCATCAACTGCCAGTGGAGCGACGAGGAGCTCAATCATCACCTCGACGCCGCTTCCAAGCG
>ERZ773194.3688-NODE-3688-length-12865-cov-3.153318_pt1 | contig 12865 bp, 7 predicted proteins | sample MGYA00511240_ERZ773194 | MGnify/ENA primary metagenome ERZ773194 (study PRJEB29015, sample SAMEA2737774) | human gut metagenome | biome: human gut; feature: human-associated habitat; material: faeces | place: China | collected 2012 ... | reverse complement strand
TTCATCCGCCTTGAAACGAGCCTTAGGCGAAGTGAAAGGCGGATGAAAACGGTCGCTTCACGCTGCCGGATTTTCAGCCGGTAGTTGCGCCGGCGGATGTATATTAAAAAGCGGACAGCATAACAAAAAGCAAGCAAAATAGTAGACAGGAAAGTGGAAAAACAAAGAAGCAACGGCAATCTTCTCACGAAAATTGTCGTTGCTTTTTGGCTGGGGCGGCGAGATTCGAACTCACGAATGCAGCAGTCAAAGTGCTGTGTCTTACCGCTTGACGACGCCCCAATATCGGAAACCGACAAGTAGGATTATACCATATCGGCTTCCGCTTTGCAAGTGTTTTTTATAAGGTTATGCTTAACGGGGGCTTACAGTCTTATTCGACCGTTACGGATTTTGCAAGATTGCGAGGCTTATCGATGTCGCAGCCGTTGTAAAGCGCCACATAATAGGCGTAAAGCTGGAAGGGGACTACCTCTAAAGAAGCTAACAGCAGCGGGTCGATTTTCGGGATGTAAATAACGCTTTCAGCCTCTTTTGCTATTTCGGTATGCCCAACGGTGGCGCAGGCTAAAACGCGCGCACCGCGCGCCTTTACCTCTTTAATATTGCTCAGCAGCTTATCAAAAAGCTCTTCATATGCGGCAAGGGCAATAACGGTTCTGCCCTCCTCAATAAGAGAGATAGTGCCGTGCTTTAACTCGCCCGCGGCGTAGGCTTCGGAATGAATGTAGGATATTTCCTTTAATTTGAGCGACGCCTCAAGCGATACCGCGTAATCAATATTTCTGCCTATGAAGAAAAGCGATTTCGGGTCGCCGCAGTGCTTTGCCATTTCCTTTATTTGCGGCTCTGCTAAAATTACCCGCTCGGTAAGCTCGGGCAGCATTAAAATATCATCGAATATTTTGTCAAGCCGAGCGCCGTCGGCGGTTTTAAGCAGTCTTGCCACCCAAACCGCAAAGAGGTACAGTACCGATAACTGCGTGGAATAGCCCTTTGTGGTGGCAACCGCAATTTCAGGACCCGCCCAGGTGTAAATAACGTCGTCTGCCGCGTTTGCTATTGAGCTGCCCACCACATTTACTATAGCGAGGGTGTGCGAACCGCGCTTTTTCGCCTCTTTAAGCGCGGCGAGGGTATCAGCCGTTTCGCCCGACTGGCTAATTATTATGGTAAGGGTTTTATTTCCCGTTATGGGGTTGCGGTAGCGGTATTCACTGGCGTAATCCACCGTCGTGGGTATGCGCAAAAGCTCCTCAAAAACATATTTGCCCACCATGCCCGCGTGATATGCCGAGCCGCAGGCTACAATTTCTATTTTTTCAATATTTTTGAGCATTTCGGCGTTCAGCTTTAAGCCCTCAAATACAATTTCTCTGCCGTTTATTCGGCTTTCAACCGTCTGCTTAACGGCGGCGGGCTGTTCCATTATTTCCTTCATCATAAAGTGGTCGTACCCGCCCTTTTCCGCAGCGGAAACATCCCAGCTGATGACCGCATGGTCGCGGTGCAGCTCGTTTTTATCGCCGTCATAAAGCTTAACGCCGCAGGGGGTAAGCACGGCAATTTCGCCGTCCTCAATATACATAATATCCTTTGTGTGAGATACTATTGCCGTAACGTCCGAGGCAATGTAATTGGCATCATCCGACAGCCCCAATATAAGCGGGCTGAATTTGCGCACGGCTATCAGCGTATCGGGGTAATCGGTGCAGATAATACCCAGCGCATATGAACCCTCAAGCCTTTTAACGGTTTTGGCAACCGCTTCGAAAAAGTCGCCTGTGTAGCAGCGGGCGAGAAGCTGCGGTATAACCTCTGTATCGGTCTCGCTTTTAAATTCCGCACCGTCCGCCTTTAACTCCTCGCGCAGGGCGACATAATTTTCAATGATTCCGTTATGCACCACGGCGAACTTGCCGTCACTGCTTGTATGAGGGTGAGCGTTTTTATCCGACGGCGCGCCGTGGGTCGCCCAGCGGGTGTGACCTATGCCTGTGGTGCCGTGTATATCCTTGCCGCCGTTTGTCTTTTCCGCAAGGTTTTTAATTCTTTCGGTAGTTTTGCACACCGTCAAATTATTATCGTTAAGTACCGCTATTCCGGCAGAATCGTAGCCCCTGTATTCAAGCCTTTCAAGACCCTCAAGCAAAAATCCCGCCGCCTGTGTTTTACCTGTAAATCCAACTATTCCGCACATAAAAATACACCTTTCCGCAGCAGTACGGAAAGGCGCAGTTATCCCTTGTAAGCATATGAAAACAAGCCGAAACAGGCGGGTGTTAAAAGCCCGTCATTTCAGTTGACTGCCGTCCGTACATGCCGACGCATAAATATTTTTTTCTGACATAGCAGCGCGTCTCTGTTTCCGGAATTACTCCCGGGGTTTAAACGCGTGTTTACGACATGCCTGCCGTGGGACATCCGCCGAATATTTCGATGCTCCCCATCCTCGTCAACCGCTATGCCATATGTACGGTCCCGGCGCTTCTGTTAATGATAAAAACGGTTTTTTCTCCTTTGAATTATTTTATGGCACAATGATCCGTTTAATTCATTTTACGCTAAACAAAAATAAAAGTCAATATTTTTATCGGCCGTTTGACAAAGAGGGGCGATTATGGTAAAATTTCAATAAACGGAGGCGTGTGTATGCAACAGATTAAATTCACAAAAATGCACGGTATAGGAAACGACTATATATACATTAACTGCTTTGAGCAGAAAATAGAGGACCCGCAAAAGCTGGCTATACGTATGTCACCGAGAAGAACATCGGTCGGCAGCGACGGACTTATACTTATTTGCCCGTCCGATATAGCGGACGCGAAAATGCGTATGTTCAATATGGACGGCAGCGAGGGCAAAATGTGCGGCAACGGAATACGCTGCGTGGGGAAATACCTTTATGATAACGGCATTGCAAAAAAGGACGTTATAACGGTTGAAACCCTAAGCGGCATAAAAACCCTTAAAATTGAGGCTAAAAACGGAAAAGCGGAGTTTATAACCGTGGATATGGGTAAGCCCATTTTAACCCCGCGCGATATTCCCGTGATTTTTGACGGCGAGCGTATGATAAACGAGCCGCTTAAAATAGCGGAAAAGGAATACCGCATAACCGCAGTATCAATGGGAAACCCGCACGCGGTGGTTTTCTGCGGCGACGTGCAGGGGCTTGACCTTGAAAAAATAGGACCTGCCTTTGAAAACGCGCCTATATTTCCCGAAAGGGTAAATACCGAATTTATACGCGTTATAAGCGATACCGAGCTTGAAATGCGGGTGTGGGAGCGCGGCAGCGGGGAAACCTTTGCCTGTGGCACGGGCGCCTGCGCGGCGGTAGTCGCGGCGGTGCTGGACGGGCACTGTAAGCGCGGTGAAGAAATAACCGTAAGGCTTAAATGCGGGGATTTAATGATAACATATGCCGAAAATTTTCATATATATATGAGAGGAGCGGCTGAAAAAGTGTATGACGGGGTGTATGAATTATGAGTCTTAATATAAAGGTAAACGAAAATTATTTTAATGTGAAAAAGAGCTATCTTTTTTCGGAAATTGCAAAAAGGGTAAAGGAGTATTCCGCCGAAAACCCCGATAAAAAAATTATAAGGCTGGGCATAGGCGATGTTACCCTGCCGCTGCCCGAGGTGGCTGTTAAAGCACTTAAAAGCGCAGCGGACGAAATGGGCAGCGCCGCTACCTTCAGGGGCTATGCGCCTGAATACGGCTATGACTTTTTAAGGAAAAAAATAGCGGATTATTATAAGCGCTTTTCGGTAAACAGAAACCCCGAGGAGATATATGTATCTGACGGTGCTAAGAGCGACGTAGGCAATATAGTTGATATTTTGGGCGATAACGAAATACTTATACCCGACCCCGTGTACCCCGTGTATCTTGACAGTAATATTATGAGCGGGCATAAAATAAGCTTTTTAAAGGGCACGCGCGAAAACGGCTTTTTGCCGCTGCCGGGCAGCACCGAGAAAAAGCCATATGTTATTTATCTTTGCTCGCCCAATAACCCGACCGGTGCGGTTTACAGCCGCGAGCAGCTTAAAATTTGGGTTGATTTTGCAAACGAGACAGGCTCGCTTATAATATTCGATTCGGCGTATGAGGCGTTTATAAGCGGTGATTACCCGCACTCCATATATGAAATTGAGGGAGCGGATCGCTGTGCCGTTGAAATCTGCAGTTTTTCAAAGACTGCCGGCTTTACGGGAACGCGCTGTGCCTGGAGCGTATTCCCCGACAAGCTGACGGTGGGGGATACAAAGCTTTCGGCGCTTTGGTCGAGACGGCAGGCGACCAAATTCAACGGCGTGCCGTATGTCGTGCAGCGCGCTGCGGAGGCGGTTCTGACCGATGAGGGCATAAAGGAATGCAAAGCCCTTGTGGAATACTATATGGAAAACGCGCGCATAATAGCTGCGGCGCTTAAAAACAGCGAAATCGAATTTGTAGGCGGGGAGAATTCTCCGTATTTGTGGCTTAAATGCCCGAAGAATATGGGCTCGTGGGAGTTTTTTGATTATCTGCTTGAAAGCGCGCAGCTTGTGGGAACGCCGGGCGCGGGCTTCGGAGAGGCGGGCGAGGGCTATTTCCGCCTGACCTCCTTCGGAAGCCGCGAAAACACCCTTGAAGCGGCAAAGCGTATAGATGCTCTTTTCGGAAAAAACTGATATTTTTGCCGATTCCGCGCATTCTTTGAGAGAACCTTGCACAATACAGTATTTGACATTTGCAGATAATTTTTTCGATAAAATACGAAATATTTGTTGCAATTTGTGCTATTTGGTGTTATAATGCGAATGTATCCTGACAATGCGGAAGGGAAGTGACGCCTAATGTACAGAACGCACGGCAGTAAAATTTTATCTGTCTGTGTAATTGCAATCACGCTGCTTTGCGCCCTGATGATAAAGGCTGATTTCCTTGTTGAAAGCTATTTCGATTATCACAATTCGGTTACCGAGTCTTCCTACGAGCCTGCAGATATGGAGCAGGTCAGGGCGGCTTCGCCTTATCGAATTGCGCCGCTCTCCTCAAGTAATTACTATAACCATAAAATATCGCTGTGTGAGCGAAAAGCACCTGTGCTTCATGACGCTCTTATTGCAATCGTAAATGAAATTAAAAATTCCGATACATATCAGCTGCTTTCGGTACTTGCCGAAAACAACAAGGAGATTTTATACGATATTATAATATGTCTGGGACGATATTTGTCCTGAAAATTACTTCTTTGCATAAATACCGAAAAATGAGAAGGGAGTAACAGCGTTGGTTAACAATCGGGAAAGCACATATTTTTTAATAACGGTTAAAGAAGAGGAAATGCTGCGGCAGATAAGAGAGCTCTCGGAGGCAGACCGAAAGGAAATTGAAAGAAGATTTTTGGAAATTGCCGTTAAATACGCTGAGTGGAGTAAATAACGCATTGCCGGCACCTCTTAGAATTAAAACCGAATTTTCAACTGCGGCTCATACCGGGCTGCGGTTGATTTTTGTTTATGAGCCGGCGACTCAATTATAACTAAACCGTGGTTTACTATACAACATGATATTATATAAAATCAGCCTGTTGCTGTCGGAGAAACCGATAACAACAGACTTTTTCTTTAACTGTTCTGCGTTAAATATCCGCCTCATAAGGTATACATTTTGAGACGGAAACGTTGTAAACCGCGGGGAAAACTGCGTTTACATATTGTCATTGAAATAATTTTATAAAGTAGGAAAAGAAACAATGACAAACGGCAAATCTCTTAAACGGGCGTTGCTTTCAAGCGCATTTTCACTTATAATCTGCGTCGCAATGCTCATCGGAACCACCTTTGCGTGGTTTACCGACACCGCATCTACTGCGGTAAACAAAATTCAGGCAGGAAATTTAAAGGTCGATATTGTCGATCAAAACGGCAATTCCCTTAACGGGAAGAGCCTCAGTTTCAGGAATGTCAATAACAAAACCGACATTCTGTGGGAGCCGGGCGCAAGGTTTAACCTCGATTCCTTTAAAATCGTAAACAAGGGAAATCTTGCGCTTAAGTACAAGGTAATAATCAGCGGTATCAACGGCAGTGCAAAGCTGCTTGAGGCTATCGACTTCACCGTTAAAATTGGTGATGCCGCAGAGGCTGCTCTTGCTGATTGGGAGGGCGTTTTGCTGCCGGAAGCCGCTGCCGCTGCCGATACCATGCCCGTAAAGGAAACAAAGCTTATCACAATTTCGGGCAAAATGCGCGAGGATGCAGGCAATGAATATCAGGGGCTTTCTATCGGCGGTATAGGTATCACGGTTCTTGCAACACAGTACACCTATGAGAACGACAGCATTGGCAACACCTACGACAGGGAAGCCGCTTACAAGGGAACACAGGAACTCACAAGCGGTACACATACGCTGGGTAACGGCGGCATAGGTCTTCAGTCCAATGATATAGCCGTAAAGGCAATCGGTGCCGATACAAAGCTAACCATCACAGGCGGATACTATGACGGCGGCAAAGGCGGAAACAATATATGCGTTGCGGCTGCAAACGGTGCGGAGGTCATCATAAAGGACGGCACATTTACAGTCGGCGGAGACGCAACCGGTCTCGGCAACTCCGTTATCTACTCGGTCGGCGGAAATATCACTATAGAGGGCGGATTCTTCTATACCGAGCACAGCTATCGCGGCAAATATTATGTTCTGAATCAGCAGAACAGCAACCCCGGCACAATCACCGTTAAGGGCGGCACATTTGTCAACTACAATCCTGCCAATGGCGACGATTACCTCGGCGGTAACTTTGTAGCGGACGGCTACACCGTAATCTCAGAAACCAAAGCAAACGGCGATGTTTGGTATACAGTCGTTGCGGAGAAAAAATTCTCCACCGTTGAGGAGGCTTTCTCGGACGTTGATTTCGGCTACGGCACTACATCAACCGAGCCTGTCAGCATTGACGGCAAGGGCGTTACCGTTATAGAAAAATGGGCGGACAGCTATTTTAATTCCGATACTATCATTAAGGGAGTAACCTTCAAAAACGGCGCTTCGTTTACCGCTAAAAACAGCAATATCACCGTAACACTGGAAAGTTGCACCTTCTATGCCTGCGATCAGGACGCTACCGTTGCAGCTCTCGGAATAACCGACAAAACAACCGGAGCGGGGAATAACGGCCGCAACAACATTGCTACAAACACAGGCGCGGGTATGTGCTTGAATCTTGAGCAGAAAAACGGCACATCGGGCGTGAAGCTTATTGTTAAAAATTGCACCTTCATCGGTGAAAACAACAAGGAATTACCGGTTTACGGCGACAAATACGATAATTCGGGTAAGGTTACAGATTCGTACAAAAAACGCGGTCATGCGATTGCGCTTAACGCCATAAGCGGCGGCAAAACAGCCGGCGTACTGGATTCTATGCTTATTGACGGCTGCGTTATCGACGGCGTTCGCGGCAATGCAATTCAGTTATACGGCGAAACCGGTGACATCACCGTTAAAAATACAAAAATCAATTCTTGGGGAATAAACAACGGCGCTTACACCGTAAACGGAACTGTAAAGGATGCCAACAGCGCGGCAATTCGCGGCGATTTCCCCGTGGGTGGAGAAAGATCACTTACAATCAGTAATGTGTATTTCGGTATGGATGAAGATACCGTAACAGAGTCTTTGCATAAAATCAATCATGTTAATGTCGGCGATTTCTCCGGGAATACCGACGGCACAAGAAAAGCCGGAACATATTAATCTACACATATTCGGAAGTTATTTTTGATTTCACGGCTCTTCCCTCTGCCGCTTCGGCAAAGAGGAGAGCTTTCGTTTATATGCGCATTGACAATTGCACGCATGTAATGTTATACTTTATAAAACAGAAGTTTTGGGAGGAAAACAATGCTTTTGAAAATAATAAGGATAATTTTACTGCTCTTTTCGCTTTACGGCTATTCGCAATATCTTTTTTCAAGATTGAAGATTAAAGCCGAGCTTATTATGCCGATACTTTTAAGCTTTTTCGGCTCGGCAATATTTCTCGGGGGGCTTTTAAACATAACAAAGGAGACTGCCGCGGTTATTTTCCTTTTGGGTGTTATACTGTGTGCGGTTTCCGTAAAGCGCCGATACAGCCCGTCGGGTCTTATTGCGGGCGGTACGGTCATATGCGCCGCGGCTCTTGCAGCCCTGCTTGCTTTTACCTACGGCACAAAATTAATGGGGTATGACAATTTCAGTCAATGGGGAACGGTAGTCCGCCTGATCGTTACCGAAAACCGATTCCCGAATTTTGAGGATACGGTGATATACTTCCAATCCTACCCGGTCGGCAGTGCTTCGCTGATCTATTATTTTGCCAAAATAACCGGAATACGGAGCGAATGGTTCTTTATTTGGATACAACAGGTCGCAACGGTGTGCTCTGCCTGCAGTATATTTGCCTTTTGCCGCAAAAAGCGTCCGATAGAATATTTATCGGCTTCTGCTGCCGTTTTCTGTATTCTGTTCTGCGTTCTTAATATTACCGCCGGGCTTTAGGTGGACGCGCTGTTATCCTGCCTCGGCATTGCGGGAATCTCTGTTTGCTTTTATTACAGGGAAAGCCCCGAAACCGCGCTTTATGCAACCATACCCATAAATATATTTTTACTCGCGGTGAAAAACAGCGGTGTATTTTTTGCGGTGATAATTTCGCTCTTCTGCCTTTTGCGGATAATTAAATGCCGCGGCTTTAAGGTTGCGGTGTCGCCTAAAAAGATTTTTCCGCTTTTATCGCCCTTCGTCACACTGCTGCTTTGGGATAAGCATGTCGCCTTTTCCTTTTCGGGAGGCATGACCGCAAAGCATTCCATGTCAGCGGAGAATTACTCGCAGGTATTTTCCGAAAAAACTCCCGAGCTGATTTCGCAGATTACGCGTGACTTTTTAAAAAAGGTCTTTTCACTCGATAATGCCTTTTTTATAATTCTTATCGCACTGCTTGCGTCTCTGCTGATTGTTAAAATATTCAGGCTGACCGTGCCGCTGTGCGGTGAGGCGGCGGTCTTGATTATAGGCTCTTACACGGCTTATCAGCTCGGAAATTACTTTATGTATATTTTTTCAATGCCGAATTACGAAGCCTCAATACTTGCAAGCTATGTGCGTTATCACATGACTATAATGGCTTTTTCGGCGGGGCTGCTTTGGATATTACTGAATGAGGTCTTTCAGTCGTTCGGCTTATCATACAAATGCAGAGGTGTAAAAGCCGCGGCTTTAAGCGCGGTATATGCCGCAGCCGCTGCCTGTGCTATTTGGTTTTCCGCAACGCCGCACCTCGATTATTTCAAAAAGGAAGCATACGAGGGCAGCGACCGACAAATACTCGATACGATTGCGGAAAAATATACTGCAAACAATGCACCCAACGGCTCTTATGCCGTCATATGGCAGTTTGATAAGGAGGGATACAGATATTTCCTTTCAAGGTATGTATTCAAAACGGGGAAGGTTGCGCGCATTGAAAGCAGCAATCCCGATTTATCGGCTGCGGTTGCGGGATACAGCTATATCGTAGTTCCCGAGCATAACGCCTATGTTGACGCTTTTCTGACCGAGCGCTTCGGAAGCTGCACAAAGGATGTTTATTCCGTGACATGACAAAATTTGTTTCTTTTTTGTTACTTGTAATGCCGGTTAACAGGGATTATAATATTAATATTGTCGAATATTTTGGGAGTGAAAAATGTGGCGAATAATATCTATGTGATAATCCCCTCGCTCAACCCGGACGAAAAGCTTAAAAACACGGTTCGCGGAATGCTGGACGCCGGCTTTGAAAGAATCATCATAGTAAACGACGGCAGCGATAATGAGCATCTTGAAAATTTTCCGCATTCGGATGAAAATATAACAGTGATACACAGAAGGCAGAATCACGGCAAGGGAGCGGCTTTAAAGGTAGCCTTCCGCCATATTCTGCGCAACTGTCCCGACGCTGCGGGTGTGGTAACGGTTGACGGAGACGGTCAGCACAGTCCTCAGGACGCCGCCGCCTGCGCCGCCGCGCTTGACGGTATAGGAAAGGGCGCTGTGCTAGGCTGCCGTGATTTTTCGGGCGAAGATGTACCGAAGCGCAGCCGAATGGGCAATCATACAACCTCATTTGTATTCAAGGTGCTTTGCGGCATGGAGATATCCGACACTCAAACAGGGCTCCGCGCATTCCCGGTGTCCCTTTTACCGCTGCTTTTATCGGTTAAGGGCGACCGCTTTGAATATGAAACCAATATGCTGCTCAAATTCAGGCAGTGCGGCGTCAGAATAAAGGAAGTGCCGATTGAAACGGTTTACATAGAGGAGAACGCGACCTCCCACTTCCGCCCGATACAGGATTCTTTAAGGATATACCGCTTTATAATTGTCTACTTTTTAAGCTCGGCAATTTCGTTTGTCGCAGATCTGTCGGTCTTCTATCTTGCAATGAAGCTGCTCGGCGCTTCACTCGGCAAGTGGGCGGAGCTTACCGCCACGGCAATTGCCAGGGCAATATCCTCGGTCATTAATTACAATATAAATCGAACAAAGGTGTTTAATGCCGATTCAAAATCGCACGGGAAGCTTGCGCGCTACTATGCACTCGCAATTCCGCAGATGTTTATTTCCGCAGGACTTGTGACACTGGTATCACATCTGCTTAAAGCCACACCTTTCCTTGCAACGGTAATCAAGCTTATAATAGATACGGTGATATTCTTTGTAAACTATCGTATTCAGCAAACATGGGTATTCGCCGAGACAAAGGAAAATAAAAGTGCGGGTAAAAAAAGCGGGAAAAAGCTGACCGCCGGAACGGTTGTTAAAAGAACACTTTTATCAGTCGGCACGGCGCTTGCAATGGTGCTTGTTTTCGTTATTTCCGCCGCGCTTATGATCTGCTACGGTCCGAGCAAGAGCCTTCGCAATATGACGGTCATAATGGCAAAGGAGGCAAGCGCCACAAAGTGGATACCGACCCTGTTTCTGCCTGCTTCGACGGTGAACAAAATAATTGCGGACAGCGAAAAGGTAAATGTTGATGTTATAGGTACGGATGATTACGGCAAGACCGCTGCCGATGAATGGGACGATGCGGTGGACGGTATGAAGCTCATTTACCTGAACGAGCCGAAATTTAAGGGATATATTCTGCTTATCCGCGACCCCAAGCGTGTAAGCGTTGGCGCATCGTCCGAAAATTATGCCTCTGCCGCGGCGGGCGCCAGAATTTTCGATATTGCGCAGAAGTATAACTGCATAGCGGCAATAAACGGCGGCGAATTTGCCGATGCGGGCGGTCAGGGCACGGGAGCAAAGCCTATGGGGCTTACCTACTCGGGCGGCAAAAATGTTTGGAACGACGGACTTAAACGCTCCTTCTTCGGATTTGATAAGAACGATAGGCTTGTCTGCCGCGAGGGTATGACCAAGGCGGAGGCTGATAAGCTCGGCATACGAGACGCGGTCTCCTTCCAAACGGGGAATGTGCTCATTCAGCAAAACGGAGAGGATATCAAGCTTTTCCATGCCGACAGCGACACCGGCACAGCGCAGCGCACCGCAATAGGTCAGCGTGCAGACGGCACGGTCATATTGCTTGTGACCGACGGCAGATCGGTTGACAGCATCGGCGCCACAAGAAACGATGTTATAGACCTCATGGTCTCCTACGGCGCGGTAAACGCCGGAATGCTTGACGGCGGCTCATCCGCAATGATGTACTACCGCAATTACTTTGATAAGTATTCGATTGATAAATCGCAGCTTGATTCATATCAGCTTAAAGGGCTTGTAAACAGATACAAGGCGTTTACCAATCCGCGCAGAATACCGACATACTTCATCGTATCGGAGGAAAAGAAATGAAAACACATTCCCTGTTTTATAAAATTTACTTTTCCGCCGTTGCGCTTTTTGCCGTAGGGCTTACAGTATTTCTTTTCGCATTCGGCGGCTGGCTTAAGGCTTACGAGGCCGCACAGCCCGAGCAGATAATGTCGGCTTTTATGAATAACGATGTAAAGGGCGGCAAAATTTCCGCCGTTAAGGATAAATATCACATAAGTGTTTCAAAATACGAAACAAACGACAGCATCGATAAAGCCTTCACGGCGGCCACAAAGGATAAGGAGCTAACCTTTGCCACCTCTGCCATAAAGCCCGAGGGCTGCGATCTTGCCTACTCGGTTAAATCGGGCGACAGCAAGCTTATGAGCGTTTATTTAAAGCGCGACAATAAAAAGCGTTACTCAATTTCGGGAATTGATTTTGATAAAAAGCTTTATAAAACCTATAAAATTTCCGCCACGTCCGATGCGGAAATTTCGGTAAACGGCGTTACCGTTAAAAATGAGGACCGCAAGAACGAAGAGCTGCCGGATATTAACAATGCGCTCACCAAAGGCTCGAATATAATAAACAAGCAGATAATAACGCTTGATAATATGCTGAGCGACGAACCGCAAATAACGGCGAAAACGGGCAGCACCTCGCTCCCGGTGGAAAAGAACGGCACTGTTTACAACGTGGTTCAGGAATTTGCGGAAAAAGAGGCGGTAGGCAAAATTGCGGGCAAGGCGGCAAGCGTTTACGCCGAGTATATGCAGAATGACTCCTCAATGACGCAGATTCGCAAATATATGGCCACAGATACAAAGTTTTATAAAAACTTGCGTACAAGCCTTGTTATATTCGTTCTTGAACATGATAAATATGAAATAAAGGACCTTAAAACCTCTGATTTTCATAAATACAGCAACGACCTGTTCAGCTGCCGCGTTACCCTTATAAACGAGCTGACGCGCAAGGGCGAAAAATATCAGGATCACTTTGATA
>ERZ773194.3687-NODE-3687-length-12865-cov-3.296019_pt1 | contig 12865 bp, 8 predicted proteins | sample MGYA00511240_ERZ773194 | MGnify/ENA primary metagenome ERZ773194 (study PRJEB29015, sample SAMEA2737774) | human gut metagenome | biome: human gut; feature: human-associated habitat; material: faeces | place: China | collected 2012 ... | reverse complement strand
TCGACCAGTTGCACCATGTGGTCGCGACCGTCCCGCAGCGCGCGTCGCTGGTGAGCGGCACCATCCGCAGCAACCTGACCTGGCGCGACGAGGCGGCGACCGACGAGGAGCTCTGGGCGGCGCTCGATATGGCGCAGGCCAGCGAGTTCGTGCGCAACAAGCCGCAGGGGCTCGACGCCCCGGTCGAGGCGGGCGGCAAGAACTTTAGCGGTGGCCAGCGCCAGCGCCTGACCATTGCGCGCGCTCTGGTGGGCTCGCCGCAAATCCTGATTATGGATGACTCCGCCTCGGCGCTCGACTTTAAGACCGATGCGGCGCTTCGCCATGCCATTCGCGAACGAAGCATGCGCGGTGCCGCCGAGGGTGGGCTGCCGCTGACCACGGTGATTGTGAGCCAGCGCGTCTCGACCGTGCGCGACGCCGACATGATCTGCGTGCTCGATCACGGCTCGGTCGCGGGCCTGGGCACGCACGATGAGCTGTATACGACCTGCCAACTATACCGCGAGATTTGCCAGTCGCAGCTTCGCCGCGAAGAGCTCGAGGGCCAGCAGGGGAGCGCGTCGCCCGCGTCTGCCCCGGCTGCCCCGGCATCCACTTGCGCAAAGGAGGGCTGCTAAATGAATCCGTATACTTCTTCCGGTTCGGTCGCCACGATGACGGCCAACGTGTCCGGCAACGATAACCTCAACGACTTGGGTGACGGTCCACGCCAGCCCGGCGACCCCGAGCGCTATCCCGTGGGAGCGGTGACTCGCCGCCTGCTGGGTTATGTTCGCCCACACCGCATTTCGTTTGCGGCGTCGTTTGTGAGCGCTGCCATCTCGGTGATCTTACAACTCTATACGCCCATCCTCATCGGCGAGGGCATCGACCTCATCGTTGCCGCCGGGCAGGTGGACTTTGACGCGCTGCTGCCGCTCGTTACCAAGCTTGCGATTGTCGTGGTGGGCGCGGCGGCCTTCCAGTGGCTGCAGGGCTACTGCGTCAACCGCCTGTCCTACGAGACAGTGCGCGACATGCGCGTGGAGGCGAGCGACAAGCTCGGCCGCATGCCGCTCAGCTTTATCGACAGCCATGCCCATGGTGACCTTATGAGCCGCGTAGTCAACGACGTCGACCAGGTGGGCGATGGTCTGCTGCAGGGCTTTACGCAGCTCTTTACCGGCGTTATCACCATTGTGGGCACGCTCGCGTTTATGCTCTCCATCAACCTGACCATGACGCTCGTGGTGGTGCTCGTCACGCCGCTTTCCATCTTTGCGGCCGGCGCCATCGCCAAGCTTTCCAACAAGAGCTTTACGGCCCAGCAACGTATTCAAGGCCAGCTCGGCGGCCATATCGAGGAGTATGTGGGCGAGCAAAAGCTCGTGGACGCGTTTGCCTACGGCCCGAGCGCTCAGCAGCGCTTCGATGCCCTCAACGCCGAGCTGTATACGGCAGGTGAGCGCGCGCAGTTTATGGGCTCGCTTTCTAACCCCGGCACGCGCTTTATCAATAACATCATCTACGCTGTGGTCGCCGTGATCGGCTGCGCGGGCGTGATCACGGGCGTGCCGGCGGCGCTCACGGTGGGCGGCGTGCAGATCTTCCTGTCCTACGCCAACCAGTACACCAAGCCGTTCAACGAGGTCACGAACGTCATCACGCAGATCCAGACCGCGTACGCCTCGGCGCGCCGCATGTTCGCGTTGCTTGATGCGCGCGAGCAGGAGCCCGACGCGGCGGATGCCGTGGAGCTTGTCGCCCCGCAGGGCGAGGTGACCTTTGAACACGTGGACTTTAGCTATGTGCCCGACCGCAAGCTGCTGCAGGATATCTGCATCGAGGCCAAACCCGGTACGCGCTTTGCCCTCGTCGGTCCCACGGGCTGTGGCAAGACGACGCTCATCAATCTGCTGCTGCGCTTTTACGATATCGATGCTGGGCGCATCGCGGTCGATGGTCGCTCCTCGCGTGACTACACGCGCGCGAGCCTGCGCCGCGCCTTTGGCATGGTGCTGCAGGATACCTGGCTGTTCGAGGGCACGGTGGCGGACAACATCGCTTACGGTTGCCCGGATGCCACCCGCGAGCAGGTTATCGAGGCTGCCAAGCGCGCGCATGCGCACAAGTTTATCGTGCAGCTGCCCGACGGCTACGATACGGTGATCGGCGAGGACGGCGGCACGTTTAGCCAAGGTCAAAAACAGCTGCTGTGCATCGCGCGCGTCATGCTCACCGACCCGGCTATCTTGCTGCTGGACGAGGCGACTTCGAGTATCGATACCCGCACCGAGCTGCAGGTTCAAGCGGCATTCGACGAGCTCATGGCAGGTCGCACAAGCTTTGTCGTGGCGCACCGCCTGAGCACCATCCGCAACGCCGACTGCATTCTGGTGATGCGCGACGGCGAGATTATCGAGCGCGGCACGCACGACGAGTTGCTAGCGGCAGGCGGCTTCTACGCCGAACTCTACCGCAGCCAATTCGCCCAGTGAGCAAGCCCGTGGGGCAAATTAATCAATCGACAGACGGTGGTTTACATCTGTCACGTTAGTACTAAGATATTCATCTAATAAATTGCATTAATGGCTCGAGTTTCGGGGGAAACGAGGCAACGTGACTATGACATGCTCTATGGTGGTCAACAGCAAGAGCGGTAATACCAGGATGGTTTCGGGGGCGATCAAGCGCGCCCTGCAGTCTGCGGGCGTTGAGTTTGTCCACGCCGCGGCGTTGAGCGACGATGCGGACGCAGATCAGGTTGCGCTCGAGGCGCAGGGCGCCTGCGCGGCCGACACGGTGCTCGTCGGTTTTTGGTGCGACAAGGGCGCGTGCACGCCTTCGGTCGCGGCGTTGCTCTCCGCCTTGCACGGTAAGCGCGTCTTCCTGTTTGGCACCTGCGGCTTTGGGGCCGACCAGAGCTATTATCAGCAGATTATCGATCGCGTGACCTCCAATTTGGCCAATGATGCCGAGCTTGTAGGCTGGGCGATGTGCCAGGGCAAGATGGGTCCTGCGGTTAAGCAGCGCTACGAGGCGATGCTCGAGCAGGATCCCGGCAATGCTCGCTTTAAGATGCTGCTCGACAACTGGGTTGCCGCGAAGGACCATCCCACCAAGGAGGATCTGGACAACATGGCGGCGGCGGCCAAGAAGGCCGTGCTGGGCGAGTAACTTCGCCGTTCGCGGTCCTTCGTGCAAAACAATACAAATGTGAAAGCCTCGAGATTCTCGGGGCTTTTTTCGTGACACGAGGGTGCCCCTTTATTGATGGAAGGCCTAATAAGCTGATTGTTCCATGCCCCGATGTGTGTGGAGTGGGATGGGCTTTCTGGATGGGCGGGGTTGCGGAAGCTGTGTCCCGGAATTTGCCTTTGGAATGGGATGTTGCTTCCGGTTGAGGGACTCTGTGGAAAATGCATCCCAGTATTCGGCTGAGAAATGGGATGTAGTTTCCGGTTGAGGGCCTTGGCGGAAAGTGCGACCCGGAATTTGTGATCGAAGCGGGATACGGCTTCCCAACGGGGGCACAAGCGGAAGCCGCATCCCACTCCGGACGGGAATTCTGGGACACGGTTTTCAGAGGGTTATGGGCTGCGAACTACATGGGGCTGTCATAAAACTCCAGTAAAAGGGGTCGGAAATAAAGGACACTTCCAGCAATTTGTTTTAATGTGGGGGGGGGTACCATTATTTTAGTTTCGCAAAAAATAATCCCTCTATGGGGAAGTTGCGTAGGGGGTTAGTCACAGATATTGGATAAAGCAGACCAATTTGGGGATAAATGACCACTTACGCCAAAATTAGTAGCATTTAGCGACAAAACATTGAAAAATGTGTAGCACATCGCTATGTTTTTATTACGAAAAGATTCCAAATTGGCTTATTTCGGACTCACTTTTCAAGCGCCTTGCGGTTCCTGTTGAAACTTGCTGACCTTTGGATGGGTCGAATAGGTCCTCAAGGGGGATGAATTATCACTTTGACAGCGCGTAGACTCAAACGATTTATTGCACTTTTGAGTAGCTTGGCGTTCGCGCTTGTCATAGCCCTTGCCGTCGTTTCTTTTGTTCCTCGCGCATTTGGATACACGCCTTTTGCTGTGCTTTCGGGCTCTATGGAACCCGAGCTTCCCGTTGGCTCCATGGTGTTTGTCCGCCAGGTTGAGCCAACGGATATTGCCGTGGGCGACAATGCAACCTTTTACCGATCGGACGGCGCCGTGGTGACGCACCAGGTGTATCAGATCGACCCTGTGGCGCAGATGATCGGCACGCAGGGAATTGCGAACAAAAATGCAGACGGAAGCATCATGCACGATGCCGAGCAGACGCCTTTTTCGAGTGTTATCGGCACTGTTTCTTTTTGTGTCCCTTACCTGGGCTTCGTCAACGCATATTGCACGACGATGCCCGGTTTGCTTGTTGTGGTGGCCGTTCTGACGCTGCTGATCGCGGCGTCGATAGTGCTCGATCGGATGGTTCCCGACGAGCCTGCGGGCAAGCATGCCCGCGTGCATGTGAGGGAGCGGCGTTCATAGCGGCAGGGAAAAGCGTCGGCGGCGGTAGGGGCCGTTGCCGGGGAAAACGATTCTCGAAAGGAAGAGAACGATGGAAAACAAGAAGAAAAAGCGCTACGGCATCATTGCCGCCCTGCTGCTGTTGGTGCTGGCTGCCGGTGTGGGCACCTATGCATGGCTGTCGGCTGATCAGTCGCTGGAGAACGTGTTTACGATCGGCAAATTTGAGACTCCCGAGAAGAAGCCTGATGAGAATGAACCCACCAAGCCTGGTAAGCAGGATAACGTCGACAAAGCTTATCTGTTCGAGACCAAGTGGAATAAGGACGAAGACCACAAGATGGTCCCCGGTTCCTCGATGGATAAGAACCCGAATGTTGGCATTGGGAAGGGTTCCGACGACGCTTATGTGTTCATCTATGTGAAGAACGCTGTGGTCAACGATAACGCGCCCTATGCCAAGACTCCGTGCTTTGAGCTCGGTTCCAATTGGAAGGCGGTCGAAGGGGAGACCAGTCAGAACGCTGATGGCAAGTATGTGAGCGGTCTGTTCATGTATGCAAAGAACGCCTTGAACGGCCCTGCAGTCCTGAAAGCTGACGCTACTCAGGATGTCTACACCGACGAGCTCTTTAACAAGGTGATGATTCCCGGCGCAATGACGAGCGAGGATGTTGTCTCGGGCCAGGACGGTGCGGGCAAGAAGATTGAGCCTAAGATTGTCGTTTCCGCCTACATTTTCGGCGCTGACCAGAAGGGTAACGAGACCGACGCTGCCGCTAACGCTCTTAAGCAGGCCAAGGAATGGGCTAAGACTCAGGCTCAGGCTTAATCCCCCTCCACCGAGATCCCGGCCCGCTCCCCATCCCCATTTTCGGGCCGGGATCTCGGTCCCCTTTTTATCGACGATTGGCGAACGTAATGCTCAACAATCTTTCCGACAATCAGAAACGCACCTTGGCGCTTGCTGCGATGGCGCTGTTGGCCCTGGCGTGCCTGTGCGGCACGCTGGCTTTTACCGTTGATATGGTTCCGGCGAACAACGTTCTATCGTTTGGCAGCGTGAAGGTACGAGTCTGCGAATACACCCTCAACGAGCAGGGCGAGGAGATTCCGTTTGAGCCCAACGAGCACGGGGACTATCCCGACACCAAGGCCGGGGGTTCTGACATCAGCCGCATTGTGCGCGTGGAGAACGCTGGCACGCAGCCTGAGTACGTTCGCGCGCGTCTGCGCATGACGTCGGTGGCGCCCGACGGTTCGAGCGCGGATGCTTCGGGCAGCGTTGCGTTTCATGTGAACGCGGGCGAGGGGTCCCCGTGGATCGATGGCGGCGATGGGTGGTACTACTACCGCGGATTGGCCGGGCGTGGCAGCACGCTCGACCCCGGCGCCATGACGGAAAGCCTCATGGACTCGCTGCGCTTTGTGGGCGACTACCACGATGCCGCGCGCGGCGGCTCATTCAGGCTCGATATCGATGTTCAGGCCGTGCAGGCCAAAAACCAGCAGGCAAGCGATACCGCCCTCGACGTACTTGACGTTGTGGGTTGGCCGGAGGCGAACTAGCCTATGAAGATCAGGAACATAAACCGGGGCATGCTTAGCAGGCTGGTTGCCGTCGCAGCGATTGCCCTTTGCTGCGTTATGGCGCTGCCAACGGTGGTGCATGCCGAGGACGTGCCCGAGAACACAAACGAATACCACATCAAAAACGCGAACGACTTTTTGGTGTACGTGGCGCTTTCGCGTGAGCGCGATACGTCCGGCTGGCGCGTTTATCTCGATAACGATATCGTGCTTAATGATGACGACATGAAGACCATTGTCTCGCACACCGTTAAGCATCTGTCGTTTGGCAACAAGGAGCATCCGTTTAAGGGCGTGTTCGATGGTCAAAACCACACCGTTGAGGGCCTGAGCTACGATAAAGACGCTTTTGACCCCGAGCGCGATACGGGATTTTTTGCCGAGACCAACGGTGCCACCATCAAAAACTTCCTGGTCAAGGACGCCAACGTGTGGGCGGACTTCCGCGGTGGCATTATCGTGGGCAAGGCCGTCAACACTCACTTCGAAAACGTCATGGTCATGGAGAGCACCCTGCACGTTACGTGCGCCAACAACACGCTCAATCTTATTACCAACGCAGGTTTTGAGGGCGGTCTCATCGCCGGCGAGCTCGACGGCTGCACCCTCTACAACTGCGAGGTCCGTGGCGGCCGTGCCGTCAACAACGCGACCTCGGGCGTGCAGGCGCTCGGCGGTGAGGGTCTGTATATGGCGGCGTTTGCCGGCTACGTTAAGAACTCGACTATCGAGTACTGCCGCGTGACGCCGACGCGTAAGGACGACGGCTCGATTGCCGAGAAGGGCATGACCGACGTCACCAATAAGTACGACGTGGCAATTGGCGCCCTGGGCGGCAACAACGTGTATGCCTCGGGTTTTGTGGGCTGTATGGCGGGTGACGCCAAGATTATCGACTGCTTCTCGACGGCGCAGTGCTACAGCTATGCCGCGTCGTACGTGGGCGTCGTCGCCGTGACGCGCGCGTGGACGGGTGGCTTGGCGGGTCGTATTCTAACCGAAAAGGGCAACGAGCTCGTCCGAAGCCATTTTGCGGGTGACTTGAGCTCGCGTCAGTATAATCCCATCGCCGTGATCCCCATCATTCAAAACGATGTGAACCTGGGCGGTATTGCTGCGCGCGCCAACAAGGGTGACGCCACGGTTACCGAATGCTACTTTAAGCCGAGCGTGAGCCTAAACGGCAGCAGCCAGGGCAACCCTGCCAAAAAGAAAATCCCCTCGTTTGGCGGCGACGGCATCATCAAGGGCGATGGCTATGGTCCGTGGGATGACGAACGCTACACCACGCGCGAGCTGTGGGAAGAGCACGACTACGACTTCTGTGCCGGCACCATGCGCTCGACCGCTAACGACAAGGCCCTGGGTGCCCCGCACCCCAATGAGTGGGCGATGGATTACAAGCTGAAAATTCCCGTGCATGGCCAAAGCGTTAAGGCGACGATCGATTTTCCCGGTGCGGGCACCGCGACAATCGAGAAGACCAAACTTGGCAAAGACCAGGCGACCTCGGATCCGTACGCCTTTGCCGTGAGCGCCGTGCTGGCGGGAACGGCCCAAGGCCTGGCCCAGGGCGATACATCGGTAACGTTTAAGCAGGATACCTCCGCAAAGCCAGAGGGTTTGACCGAGGCCAACGGCGGCTACCGCTTTATGGGCTGGTTCCGTGAGCCCGGAGTCAATGTGAACCGTATCGATGCCGATAACGCCTGGTTTAACGGCAAGACCGATGCCGATGCCGTTAAGGCTGGCAAGCAGGTCCAGAAGAACGAAGCGCACGAGATAACGTCGAGCTATACCGCCGATAACGCGAAGGGGGCCGAGGCCTTTAAGGGCAACGACCTGTTTATTGCTTCGTACGAGGCGCAGGTACTGTTCTATAACGTCAAGGGCGAGACGCTCGCGTGGCAGAGCGGCGAGGAGCACGACAAGTCGACGGACTGGTACCGCTATGGCGTCGGTTTAACGCCGGCTGCCCCTGCGGACCGCGGCACTCTTTCTGCCAGCGCCACCTTTATCGGTTGGACGACGCAGCCGAGTGGCGAGGCCGGGATGCATGGCGGTTACGCGGCCATCACCTCGCCTGAGCTTGCCGAGTTAAAAAACGCCGGTGCGTTCTATCCTGCCGGCACCGAGATCACTGTGCTTGGCCCTACCGATTTTTATCCGGTGTACACCGACTATGTGTCGAACATCATGACGGTGTTTGAGGGCAATGAGCAGGATGCAACCGACGATCAGACTCGGCGCGACGGTGTGGGCAAAACTGACGTTAAGGTTGAGACTGCAGAAGATGGCACAAGCGCGTATACCGTACAGGTGCTCGACGTATCCGGTAAAGCTATATCCGAGGAGGGCCAGCTGCCCGACGGCTATCGTTTCCTGGGTTGGTATGAAAACAAGCAGGCTGCCGATGGATCCCCGGTTGATGTTCGCGTGAGCCGCGATCCGAGCTACAAGCTTCCCGGCAATGTGGACCTGACCGTTCCGCATACCTATACCGCACGCTTTGAGTACCGCGTGGATTACTACATCCGGGCATTCACAAATAGCGGTCTAACGGACAGCAAGCTCCTCTGCTCGGTTTGGAATAAGTACAAGTCGCCCTTTGAGGAAAACGTTGGCGCGACATATGTTCGTGAAAACATTGTCCATTGGGGTGCTGGTACGGATGATTCCGCTCACGTGTTACACGATGATAAGAATCCAGCGGATAAGTGCACTACGGTTCTCTCTGATGCGACGCGAATCGTTGCGCCTATTAACGCCTACTCGCATAATGTGCGTAACGACACTGGCGCAAATACTATCAAGGATATGATTGCCGACACTGATTTTCCAGGAGCCGGTAAACTGAGTGATGAGTGGAAAGCGTCAAGTATTAAAGTTCAATTTTCCCCCGCACATGATAGGTACCACTTCAGTTTTTGGACGCTCGAAAGACCCGACGACGGTTCTTGGACGTATATAGAGAATCCTTTTTCGAGTGCTGTTTTAACGACAGAGCAATATTATGTCCGCGCCATGGTGACCACGGACGTCAACTTCTATGACAAGGATGGCAACGTAAAGCAGGCTGCTACTCGACGCTATGAAAGCAACTTGCTTCAGCAGAAAACGGCGGAAGGTAAAGATCCGACGTTCCTGTATTGCTATCCGCATCTCTATAAGGATAGGACGGTTAATACAAGGCCCTACGACGGAAAGGATGGTGACGTCAATCCCAGTCTGACACTCGAAGCCTCTCCGACCGATGCCGACATGGCCGTGCCGGGCTATAAGTTCCTGGGCTGGATTTCGACCGCCGAGGTCCAGAGGGATTCTGCCGTCTGGGACTATATCTATGACGTCACCGGCGACCCCTATGTGACGACCGATCCGGATAAGGCGGCGCCGTATCTGGCGACCGACGCGTCCAAGGTCACCAAGTGGCAGGATGCCTATCCCGTGTACGCGAAGTACGACGTTACCTACACCACCAACCTGCATCGTTCCGGTTTTGAGGGTACTTCCGAGGTGAATGTTCCTAGGTATGACATCACCCCTAATCTCAATGTGGACACCGATCCTGCCACGGCAACGGTGACCCCTGATATCGAAACGACGGTATACAAGTCCGGCGGCGAGTTATATAAGCTAAATAAGGTCGAGGTCGAACTTCCGAATGGTGAGGTCAAGGAGCTCGATTCTGCCGACGGTAACTCATATTCCTATCAGGTGGAGCCCGGCGGGACCTATACATTTGTGGCGTACTATTCGCCGTTGGCGGTTGTGTACCATCTCAATGCCAGGGATGTGGACGGTAAGGTAGCCCAGCAGGGCGATTCTCTCGGCAGCCTTAAAGACGGCATCCCGCTGCCAACGTATAACGTTGGCGACATCGATGCTGCGACGAACGCATACAATGCCTTCGTGGGCTGGACGGAAACTAAGCCGGTAGCTGGCAGCGGTTATGTCGTTTGGTCGGACGGCGTTTCCATGGTGAATAAAAACACCGTGGTCAAGTCGCCCATGGAGCTGTACCCGGTCTACCGTGCCAGCGCGGTAATTGTCCAATCGAATATCGATGCCAATCTGGATAACCCCGATTCCGTGCGTTCTCTTTCGCGCACCGACTCTGGCGATCAAATTTCGCTGGAAGTAAGAGCTACAGCTGAGGTTGTCGGCATTGACGGCACCAAGTACGACTTTGTCGGCTGGTCGCGCGACTATGAACCCGATGGCAAATACACCCTGTTGACCGAAGACGATAAGTATCCCCTCGAGGGTAGTGAACCCTTTAAGGGCGCGACGTATACCGCGGTGTACAAGGTCACGCCGTATAAGGTGCGCTATCACAGCGTCGACGGGGCGGTCATCTTTACGGCGACGGTCGACTCGGGCGACGAGCGCGCGCAGGACGGTAAGCCTGGCTTTGTCTACACGGTCGATGTTCCCAAAATGGACGAGAGCGGCAATCCTGTGATGGAGCAAAAATCCGTGGCGTACGATCCGGACGCCCACTCCAAGATCGTCGCGCTGCTCGATGAACAGGCTGCTGCCAATGGCGATAAGCGCGAGCTCTTCTTGGAGTGGCGATATGTGGGTGCCGATGGCACTGCAAAGTCTTGGGATGAGTTCAAGGGCGAGCCAGTCAAGGGCGACATGGACCTGTATCCCGTGACGTATCGCGTGGTTGCCAACGATACGTCTGATCCCGCGAAACCCGTAACCATGACCGCGCAGCTTAAATGGCTGCTCGATCCCGCCGCCGCCAACACCGTCGATGACGGTGCCGACCAGGCGCCGTTTAAGGTCTGCTTTGCCGAGCCGTTTATGGGAACACAACTGACCGTTACGATAACGCAGGCAAGCTACGGCCCTGGTGCAGAGGGCGTTTCTGCGGCGGAAAAGCCTGTGAACGGCAAGTTTGTCTCGCTCTACAGTCTGGGTTCGGGTAATGGTTCGTTTGACCTGGCCAACCGTCTGGAGTCCAAGAAGACAGGCGAAGGCGAGCAAGGTCCCGGTAATGCCGTGTTCAAATTTACCCAGAATCATGCGCTGACGATCGTTAAAAAGACTACCGACGCCAGCGCAATGGGGCAAACGTTCCGCTTTAAGGTAACGCGAAAGGCGTCGGAGGGTTCTCCTGCCGAGACGCGCATGGTCGAGGTGAAAGTTAGCGAGCAGCGCGACGAAAACGGTGAGGTCTGGTATGTCGGCAGCGTGCAATTTGCTGCTCCGGCGGGCACCTATACCGTCGAGGAAGACACGGCTTGGGCATGGCGCTACGAGGGTGAACTGAGTACGCCGGGCAAGGCGCCCGGCAAATCTGCCGAGCTCATCATCTCGTCTGCCTCGAGTGCGGGCGACACCGTGGTGACGTGCGTCAACACGCGCGCGAATGACAAATGGGTCGATGGTGGCTCGCGTGCCAAGAATGTTTGGGAAAACGGCACGCTGAAGAAGGAGGACCAGGATGACTAAGCGCAAGCAAATCGTCGCCCTCCTTGTCGGCGTTCTTCTTTTGGCTGGCGCTGCCGGCACCTTTGCCTGGCTTTCGGTTACGGGCGTGCTGGTCAACGAGTTTGGCTTTGGTTCGGTGGCGCCCTCGGTAGACGAGAAGCTCAATGGCAACGTGAAGAGTGACGTCACGATTACAAACAAGGGCTCGGCTCCGGCATACCTGCGTGCTGCGGTGGATATCTACTGGCAGGACCAGGATGGCGCGCGCCTGTGGGATGAGCCGGTTGCGGGAACGGACTACGTTATTGAGTGGGGCAACGTGTCCGATGCGTCTGCTTCCAACAGCGCCTCGTCTTGGGTTGCCGCGTCCGACGGATTCTACTATTGGACATCTTCCGTTGCGCCGATGGACAAAACCGGCGTGCTCATCAAGAGCGTGACTGAGAGGAAGGCGGATGGCAAGAACCTGGTCGTCGACATTTCGACCCAGGCAATTCAGTCCACGCCCGATGACGCAGTTACAGAGGCATGGGGCTGTACGGTCAAGGATGGCGTGCTGGTGCCGCCGCATGGGGGTGCGTAAGCATGGCTTTTCCGATTCGCAAAGACGCTATGCGCGCCGTGCGCTGTGTGGTCGCGGTTGTTGCCTGTGTTGCCGCGCTTGCCGCGCCTGCCCGTGCGTTTGCCGATGCTCCCACGATTGCCTATGACGGAAATGCGCGTCAGCTGACGGTCTCGGGGGCGACGGACTCCTCGGGGGAGCCCGATCTGTTTTTGGCCTTTAAAGATCTGATGCCTGGCGATGTGCGTGATCAGCAGATAGAGATTCATGCCACGGGCGTAAAGTCCCAGGTGCGCGTGTTTGTGCGTGCCGTTGTCGATCACGAGACGGCACGCCTGTTGTCGCCTATCACCTTAACGGCATCGGTGGGCGATGCGTCTGCCGGTTGGCTCCAGACGGGAACGCCGGGCAGTGTGTTCGCCTATCCCACGCAGGTCGCAACGTTTACGAACGATGGCAGCACGGTGCTCAATTTGCAACTAAGTGTCCCGACGTCGGTGGGCAACGAGCTTGCCGACGCAAACAAGGCAATTCGCTGGGAAATCACCGCCGAAGATGATGGCGAGAAGATCCCCGTACAACCTGCTGGCAGCAAGAAGCCCGGCTTGCTTGGTCTGGTGGCAACAGGCGACAGCACGCTCACGTTGCTTTTGGTGCTGCTGACGCTTGCAATCATCGCATTTATAGCCGCGCTTCTTTTGTCCCGGAGGGATAAGTACTAGGTCCATCTTCTAAACGCAACGCCCTCCCGGGCGGCGGGCACG
>ERZ773194.3683-NODE-3683-length-12877-cov-9.964592_pt1 | contig 12877 bp, 7 predicted proteins | sample MGYA00511240_ERZ773194 | MGnify/ENA primary metagenome ERZ773194 (study PRJEB29015, sample SAMEA2737774) | human gut metagenome | biome: human gut; feature: human-associated habitat; material: faeces | place: China | collected 2012 ... | reverse complement strand
GTCAATGTTGACATTCTCCAGGGTCACGTTGGCGGTGGCGTTCGTCTCCGCATTGATGGTGACAGTGTTCTCTGTCTTCCCGCTGCTGGTGATGACGGGATCAGGGTCATCTTTTGTTTCGCCATTCACCTGGGAAACGGTCTGGCTCGTTTCCGTAGCGGTGACAGTAATATCACCCTTTCCCAAATCCCAGGTTTCCGCCAGGACGAAGCTGGGGATAAAGGCCCCCAGCAGCACCAGGGACAGCAATCGGGTCATGATCTTTTTCATAGTCGATTCCTCCTTAGGCCCGAAATGACATATTCGTGATTCAGCTGGTTATTTGAGAATTCCGCTGATGTCCTTTTCCGCCAGGGTGAAGGTCACCGTCTCGCCGTCATGGGTCAGGGTAAAACTGCCGGTGCCGGAGGTCAGAAGGTCGGAGAGGGTAAAGTCCGACTGGGCACGGTTGGTGACGAACCGGATCCCCGTAATGCCCTGGGCCTCCAGCTGCCGCAGGCTCCCAGTGGTGCCACGGAGGGAGGCGGTGTCTGCCTGGACGGTGACGGTCAGAACGCCGTCCTTGACCTGGGACTGGTAGGGAAGGGCCTGTCCGTCAGCGCCGCAGACCCAATAGGCCTCCTGCCGGGCTTCCGCAGCCGTCTCGGCGGTATTGCCGGTGAGCTTGCTGCCCTTGGCCGTCCGGGTGTCGGTTGCGTCGCAGCGTTCACACTTTGCGGTCTCCGTGCCGTCTGCTTCACAGGTGGCATTATTGTCGTAAATGTAAGTTTTGAAATCATGATTCAGCGCCGGGATAGGTACCGTTTTCTTGCCGTGGTCGGGATTTTTACAGGTGTAGGTCATTACCCCTTCGGTGGTACAGGTGGGCTGGGTCGTTACCGTACCTTTATCCCAGCTGTGTTCGCCGGTTGTACCGATGGTCGAATGATTGGGTGTGGCTGTATTGATATTGTCGCCGGGCTTGTATGTATGGATGAATCCGTCTACGGTTAGCTTGGAAGACTCAAAAGTTAGTTCAGCACCCTCTTGAGAAGGAGTGCCGCCGTTTCCGATAGCGGCTCCCTCTTTATAAATCCAATTCGCGCCGCCCTGGGCCTTCACCTGTGCGTCACCGGAAATCTCGACATCGCTACCGGTGCCGCCGTAGCCGCCGCCGATGCCCGCACCGCAACCGCCGCCCTGGGCTGTGACCTGGCCGCCATCGATTTTGATCGCGCTGCCGTTTCCATCGCCGCCACCGCCGATGCCCGCACCGAGTGTGCCACCTTTGGCTGCAACTTCGCCGCCGGAGACGATAATGTGGTTGCCGCCTTTACCGCCGCCGCCGCCGATGCCCGCACCAGACCATCCTCCTTGGGCCTTTACATTGCCGCCCACGATTTTGATCTCGCTACCGGTGCCGCCGTTTCCGCCACCGATGCCAGCGCCATAATTGTTGCCGGTAGCCTCTACTTTACCGTTTTTAATGGTGATTTGGCTGCCGTTTCCACCGGCACCGCCGCCAATGCCCGCACCGCTATTCGAAATGGCACCGCTAATGTCACGGACACCGTTGCCTGTAGCCGTGACCTCGCCGCCGGAGACGGTAATGCCGGTGCCGTTGCCGCCGTTGCCGCCGCCGATACCGGCTCCTTGCTCACCGCCGTTGGCGGTTACCTCGCCGCCGGAGATTTCAATGTTGCTGCCGTTACCGCGTTTGTTGGAGGGGTCATATCTGTTGCCGCCGCCAATACCGGCAGCGTTTTTGCCGCCGTTGGCCGTGACCTTGCCGTCCTCAATTTTGATTTCGTTGCCGCTGCCGCGTTGGCCGCCGCCGATACCGGCACCGTTCTCGCCGCCTTGGGCCTCTACAATGCCGCCAGAGACGGTAATATGCTCACCGAAACCTCCATCGCCGCCGCCGCCGATGCCTGCACCGTTATTGCCGCCGGTGGCTTGAACCGTGCCCTTGGAGACTTCAATATTATTGGCGGAACTGTTGTATCCGCCGCCGATACCGGCACCGTTTTCGCCGCCTTGGGCCGTTACATCGCCGCCCTCGATTTTGATGTCGGTGGCGCTGTCACCGCCGGCATTATACCCGCTGCCGATACCGGCACCACCGTCTTTGCCGCCGGTGGCCGTTACCTTGCCGCCGGAGACGGTAATGTCGCTGCCTGCTCCCGCGAAGCCACCGCCGATACCGGCAGCGCCATCGCCGCCGGTGGCTGTAACCGTGCCGTCTTTGATGGTTATATGTTCGCCTTTGCCAATGTTACTCACGGTATTGTCATTGTTTCCTCCGCCGATACCGGCGCCGCTGATGCCGCCGGTGGCTTCAACCGTGCCGCCCTCAATGGTAATGTGGCTGCCGTTGCCGTCTTCTCCGCCGCCGATACCGGCAGCCCATCTGCCGCCCTTGGCCGTAACCTCGCCGCCGGAGATGGTAATGTGGCTGCCGCTGCCGTCGTTGCCGCCGCCGATACCGGCACCCCTGTCGCCGCCGGTGGCCGTGAGGCTGCCTTTATTATTATTTTCGTCCTTAATGGTCAGGGTGCCGGTGCTGTTCTTTTCCACACCGGCGTGGTTCGTGCCGCTTTGAACCGTGTTGGTTCCGTCCAGCTCGATGTTTACGTTGCCTTGGCCGGAGGTAGAGATGGCCGCACCGCCGGTATTAATGTTGACATTCTCCAGCGTCACGTTGGCGGTGGCGTTTTCCGCCGCATTGATGGTGACGGTGTTGTTCGTAGAATTTCCGTTGCTGGTGATGACGGGATTATTGTCTACTGTTGGGGTACTTCCCGCCTGGGAAACGGTCTGCTCCGTACCCGGAACAGCATTGACAATAATATTGCCGTTGTTCAGATCCCACTCTTGCGCCAAAACAAAGCTGGGGATAAAGGCCCCCAGCAGCACCAGGGACAACAGTCGTGTCGTGAGTTTTTTCATAAATATCATAAATATTCCTCCTTACGCCGAAAGGGGGGCTTGTCTTGTACACTATAAGTATAACAAACAAAAGCCCGGGATTGCAAGGCTCTTTTCAATTTTGGAAGTCCTTACAAAATGGGGAGAATACTTTTGTGCAATTCTTAGAAAGTGTCAGATTCAGCTTCTTTTTGACACAATAATCTATGATAGTTCTCTCATAACTTTAAATTTTAGGGCGGCGGGGCGGCGGGAAACATTACGGGAACAATGGGCGCAGAGGGATTGCGCATGCAGCGGCGGCAATCTGCCGCCATTGGCCGCAAGGCCATTCGTGGTACATTTGAATTTGTAACAACCAACGCAAAAACGTATGTCATTCCGACCGCAGCGATAGCGGAGCGGAGGAATCCACCACGTTGGGTTGTGCTGCAACGCTTACGCAGACTGGGCAGAAATCCTCATTGCATAATAGTATAAATTGTGGTATACTGTATAAGAGTTTACACCCGGAGGCGTTTATGACTGAATTAACTGATTTTCAGCGGAAAACCGAAGAAATTTATCCCGGAATCTCCCTGCGCTTTTGGGAGCCCCTGGAAAAGCATACCTCCTTCCGCATTGGCGGCCCGGCAGAGGTGATGGCATTCCCGAAAAATTCCGTGGAATTGGGACAGCTTTTGAATAAGTCCGTTTTATTGGACTGCCAACCGGTTATTCTGGGAGCAGGAACCAACGTTCTGGCCCCGGACGAGGGGCTGCGGGGGCTGGTGATCTGCCTGAAGGACTGCCTGGATGGGGTTGTCCGGGTGGACGAAACCCATATCCGGGCAATGGCCGGAGTCACCATGACGCGGCTTGCCATGTTTGCAGCCCGGGAAGGCCTAAGCGGGCTGGAATTTGCCCATGGCATTCCCGGCTCCGTCGGCGGCGGTGTGTATATGAACGCCGGGGCCTATGGCGGGGAGATGGGCCGCGTCTGTGAGAGCGCAGAGCTCATGACCGTGGCGGGAGAAATCTACACCCTGCAGGGCGGCCAAATGGATTTTTCCTACCGACACAGCTGCCTGGAGAATTCGGGCGACATTGTGCTCAGCGCCCTGTTTGCCCTGACTCCCGATGATCCGGAGGCCATCAAGGGCCGCATGAAGGAGCTGCAGGCCAAGCGCTCTGCATCCCAGCCCTTGAATTATCCCAGCGCGGGGTCGGCCTTCAAGCGCCCGAAGCAGGGCTATGCTGCCGCGCTGATCGATCAGGCGGGACTGCGGGGCTACCGCGTGGGCAACGCCGCCATTTCCGAAAAGCACGCAGGCTTTGCCGTGAACCTGGGCGGAGCCACTGCCGCAGAGGTCCGGCAGCTGCTGGAAGACGTGGCCAATATTGTTGAAGAGAAATCCGGCATTCATCTGGAGCCGGAAATTCGCATCTGGTAAAGAGAAAGAGGGAACGCCATGCAATCCTTTTCCGCTTCCGCCAAGGCAGAGATATGCCGGGAGTACCCCCAGGACGGCTGCTGCGCCCTGGCGGAGTGCTTCGGCATTCTGCTGTTCTGCAACTGCTTTCAGGACAGCCTGATTAAAATTATTACGGAAAGCCAGGACTTTGCCAAGCTTCTGCCGAAGCTTTTCCGCAAGGCCTTCGGCGTGAGCTTTGATACCCTCCCGGGGGAGGAAACCAAGGGAAAGCTGGTGTTTCAGATCACAGATCGGCAGAAGATTGCCACCATTATGGAATCCTTCGGCTTTGCACCAAAGGATACGCTGGCCCTGCACATCAACCTGCCGGTTGTGGAGGAGGACTGCTGCAAGGCGGCCTTCCTGCGGGGGGCATTCCTGGCCGGAGGCAGCGTCACCAGCCCCAGCAAGGCCTACCATCTGGAATTCACCACCACGCATAAGAGCGTCGCCCGGGAGTGCGAGACCCTGATCCATGAGACCGTGGGCTTCCCTGCCAAGGCGGCTGCCCGGGGCGGGGCCCAGGTGCTCTATCTCAAGCACAGCGACCTTATTTCTGATTTTCTTACCTTTTTGGGCGCGCCTGTGGCGGCCATGGGCATTATGGAGGCAAAGCTGGAAAAAGAGCTGAACAACAAGGTAAACCGCTGCTGCAACTGTGACGATGCCAATACCTCCAAGGTTGTGGAGGCAGCCCAGGAGCAGCTGGGGGCGATCCGCGTTCTGCGGGACCGTGGCCTGCTGGAAAAGCTGCCCCAGAAGATTGCCCAGGCGGCCCAGGCCCGGGAGAATAACCCGGAAGCCTCTCTTTCGGAGCTGGCGGCCATGATGGAGCCGCCCATTACCAAGCCGGCCATGAACCACCGCCTGCAGCGCATTGTCTCCATGGCAAAGGAGGTCACGCAATGAGCTTTGTACATCTGCACGTCCACAGCGAGTACAGTTTGCTGGACGGGGCCTGCCGCATTGACGGTATGATGGACCGGGTGAAGGAGCTGGGCCAGACGGCCGTGGCCATTACGGATCACGGCGTTATGTACGGCTGCATTGATTTCTACAAGGCGGCCAAGGCCGCAGGCATCAAGCCAATTATCGGCTGCGAGGTCTATATGGCCCGCAGAAAAATGACGGACCGGGTTCACGGATTGGATAATGACCCCTACCACCTGGTTCTGCTGTGCGAGAATCAGAAGGGCTACGAGAACCTGTGTTATCTGGTGTCCGAGGCCTTCCTGCACGGCTTCTACGGAAAGCCCCGGGTGGACCTGGAGCTGCTGGAGGGGCACCATGAAGGGCTCATCGCCCTGTCCGCCTGCCTGGCCGGCGCCATTCCCCAGGCGCTTATGAATGAAAACTATGACGAGGCCAAGCGCATGGCTCTGGAGCTCTCCCGTATTTTTGGCCCGGAGCATTTTTATTTGGAAATGCAGGACCATGGCATTGACAAGCAGCGCCCCGTGAACCAGGGCCTGCAGCGGCTGGCGCGGGAAACGGGGCTGCCGCTGGTGGTCACCAACGATGCCCACTATCTGCGCCGGGAGGATGCGGATATGCAGGATGTGCTGCTGTGCATCCAGACCGGCAAGACGGTGGACGATCTGAACCGGATGCGCTTTGAAACCCAGGAATTCTATTTGAAAAGCGAGCAGGAGCTTCGCCAGCTGTTCCCGGGCTGCGACGAGGCCTTTGACAGTACGGTGAAGATTGCCCAGATGTGCAATGTGGACTTTACGTTCCATGAGTACCATCTGCCGGCCTATCCGGTGCCGGAGGGCTATACCAACGAGGGGTATTTCCGGATGCTCTGCGAGAAGGGCTTTCAGGAGCGCTACCCGGATGCCCCCCGGGAATACCGGGAGCGCATGGAGTATGAGATCAATGTCATCAGCTCCATGGGCTATGTGAATTACTATCTGATCGTCTGGGATTTCATCCACTATGCCAAAAGCGTGGGCATTCCAGTCGGCCCGGGCCGTGGCTCCGGCGCGGGCTCCATTGTGGCCTACTGCATCCATATTACGGAAGTAGACCCCATGAAATACGGCCTGATCTTCGAGCGCTTCCTGAACCCCGAGCGGGTGAGTATGCCCGATTTCGATACGGATTTCTGCCAGGAACGCCGGGGCGAGGTCATTGACTATGTCTACAGAAAGTACGGCGCGGACAGGGTGGCCCAGATCGTTACCTTCGGCACCATGGCCGCCCGGGGCGCCATCCGTGACGTGGGCCGTGCACTGAATTTCACCTTTGCCGAAACGGATGTGGTGGCAAAGCTGGTCCCTGCCGGTCCCCATGTGACGCTGAAGGATGCCCTTCAGGAATCCCCCCGCTTCAAGGAGCTTTACGAGGGGGACGAGCGGGTCAAAAAGCTGATCGATACGGCCATGCGCCTGGAGGGAATGCCCCGGAACTCCTCCACCCATGCTGCGGGCGTTGTCATTACGGCAAACCCCGTATGCAGCTATGTGCCCCTGTCCCGGAATGACGACACCATTGTCACCCAGTACACCATGACCACCATTGAGGAGCTGGGCCTGCTCAAAATGGACTTCCTGGGCCTGCGAAACCTGACGGTGATCCAGGATGCGGAAAAGCAGATTCAGAGGCTGGAGCCCGGCTTCTCCATAGCATCCATTCCGGACAACGACCCGGAGACGTTCCAAATGCTCTCGGATGGAAAAACCTCCGGCGTGTTCCAGATGGAGTCTGCCGGTATGACCGGCGTGTGCATCAGTATGCACCCCAGTTCCATTGAAGACATCACAGCTATTGTGGCCCTTTACCGTCCCGGTCCCATGGATTCCATTCCCAGATTTGTTGCCAACAAGCTGAATCCTGCCCAGGTGACCTATAAAACGCCCCTGCTGGAGCCTATCCTGCGGGTGACCTACGGCTGCATCGTCTACCAGGAGCAGGTTATTGAGATTTTCCGCAGCCTGGGCGGCTACACCATGGGCCAGGCGGATAACATCCGGCGGGCCATTTCCAAGAAGAAACTGAAGGTTATCGAGGCGGAGCGGAAGGTTTTCGTCTATGGCGATGCATCCCAGGGAATCTCCGGTGCCATTGCCAAGGGCGTCAGCGAAAGTGCGGCCCAGTCGATTTACGATGAAATCGTGGATTTTGCCAACTATGCTTTTAACAAATCCCATGCCGTGTGCTATGCAGTGGTTTCCTATCAGACGGCCTATTTGAAGTGCCACTATCCCAGGCAGTATATGGCGGCGCTGATGACCTCTGTGCTGGATTCGTCCGTCAAAATCTCCGCCTATATTGCCGAGTGCCGGGAGCTGGGCATTGCCCTGCTGCCGCCGGATATCAACCACTCCGAGGACCATTTCTCCGTAGAGGAGGGGGGCATTCGTTTCGGCCTTGGGGCTGTGAAAAACATCGGCAGAGGGCTTATCCGCAGCATGGCTGCCAAGCGCCGGGAGGGCGGCCCCTTCCGTTCGCTGCAGGACTTCCTGGAGCGCATGGACGATGGGGAGCTGAACAAGCGGGCGGTGGAGAATCTGATCCGCTGCGGGGCGATGGACGGCCTGGGCTGCCACAGAAGCGAGCTCATCGGCGTGTACGATGCCATGATGGACTCCATCTCTTCCAGCCGGAAAAAGAACCTGGAGGGACAGCTGGGCCTGTTTTCCATGCTGGAAGACGACAGCGCCGCAAAGATGGACATCCCGAAGCGGGCGGAATTCGACAAAGCCGAGCTTATGGCCATGGAGAAGGAGACCACCGGTATCTATCTTTCCGGACATCCCATGGATGATTACCGAAAGCTGCTCAAAAACACCCATGTGATCCCCATTGGCGAGCTGATGGATGAGGAAAATCACTACGAGGACAATCAGATGGTCTCTGTGGCAGGCATTGTCCAGACCGTGAAGACCAAAAGCACCCGGAACAATTCCGTCATGGCCTATGTGACCATGGAGGATGATACGGCTGCCATTGAAATGCTTGCCTTTTCCAGTGTTCTGGGCCAGTATGGGGAGCTGCTGAAAGAAAATGCGGCGGTGGTCATCACCGGCAGGCTGTCCCTGCGGGATGACAAGGAGCCCCAGATCCTGATCAACCGGGTCCGCCGCATTTCGGATTACGCAGCCCAGCCGGAAAGGCCGGAAGTGCCGCGCCAGGCACCCCAGGAGCCTCCCAAAAACAGGACGCTCTATCTGCGGCTTCCCGGAGAGGAGGGAAAGCTCTATCCCAAGATCCGGGCCATTCTCAATATGTTCCCGGGCACGGAAAAGGCCGTACTGTTCTTCGAGGATACCCGGGCCCGCCGGGGTACGCAGTGTTCATTGCGGGAAAACATGCTTGCGGAGCTGAAAAACGTTCTGGGCGAGGCGAACGTTGTTGTGAAGTGACCGCGGTTTTTCAAAGGGCAGACTTTTGCCTGCCGGTTACAAAGTTCTTTCCATTTTGAAAATTTGTGTTATAATGAATGTATATGCGAAAAGAAAATCGCAGAGGGGAGCTGATGCCTTGAAAAGAAGAATGTTGTTTTTGAGTCTTATCCTGGCGGCGTCGCTGCTTACCGGCTGCGGATATCGGACCGTGGAGCAGATGTATGCCATTCCCCGCAGGACCGAGGAGTATACCCTGCTGCAAAAGACCATTGAACAGGCCATGGAAGGGCTGGAGTTTGCATCGCCCACCTACGGGGATAACCAGCAGGTGGTGCAAAGCGCTGACCTGGACGGGGACGGAAAACAGGAATATATCGTTTTCGCCCGGGGCAATTCCGAGAAGCCCCTGAAAATCCTGGTCTTTCACGAGGCGGAGGACGGCGCTTACTTCCTTATGGAGATGCTCCAGATGAATGGCGCAGCCTTCGAGCAGGTGGACTATGTGGATATGGACGGAAAACCCGGCAGCGAGCTGGTGGTAGGCCGCCGCCTGAGCGACCAGATGATGCGGGTTGCCGCTGTTTTCTCCTTTGCCGATGGGCAGAGCGAGCAGCTGATCAATACCATCTATGCCAAGTTCTTCACTGCGGATATGGATGCCAACGGCAGCGCGGACCTGCTGGTGCTGCGGGAAGGGGAGACCGATGTGTCCTATGGCAGCGCCGTGCTCTATACCTATGAAAACGGCAGCATTCTCCGCTCCAAGGAGATCCGGCTGTCTCAGCGAATCGAAAAAATGATGCGCGCGAAGATCAGCCGCCTGCAAAGCGGGGAGACGGCTCTGTATCTCTCCAGCTCCATGAACGACAGCGCCATTGTCACCGATGTGCTGATGGTGAAGGACGGAGACCTGGTGAACCTCAACAATGGCAGCAAGCTTGCCTATAGCGTTCAGACACTGCGTAACTATTACCTATTTATGGACGATATCGATGACGACGGCGTTATGGAGCTGCCCAGTCTTATGGACCTGCGGCTGGGACCCAACCAGTCCGGCGAAAAGCGTCAGCAGCTGGTCTACTGGTATGCCATCGATTCCGATGGCTATGAGATCAAAAAAATGTTCACCTTCCATAATGTAGACGGCGGCTGGTATCTGCGGCTGGACCTGGATGCCATGGCCGCAGAGCGCATGGCCGTGGAAAAAAGCGGCAGCAGCTACACCTTCTACATATGGGACGAACAGAACGAGAGTGCCGCGCCGCTGTTTACGGTGTATTCCTTTACGGGAAAGGACCGGGAGCAGCTGGCGACAGACAGCAACCGTTTCCCGCTGTATAGAGGCGAAAATGTTGTATACGCCGGAAAATTGGAGGTCGGCTCCGGAATCTATGGCATCACCCAGGAGAGCCTGACAAAGGACTTCTGCCTGATCGGTGTGGACTGGAAACAGGAAGGATAAAGATATGAAAAAGGTACTGATTTTGGAAGACGAAGTGAATATCCGCTCCTTCGTCGTGATCAATCTCCGGCGGGCCGGCTACGATGTTATCGAGGCGGGAACCGGCCAGGAGGCCCTGGACAGGCTCAACGAAAATCCGGATATCGGTGTGTCGATTCTGGACATTATGCTGCCGGATATCGATGGCTTTGAGGTCTGCCGCCGTATCCGGGCCACCAACAAGCAGATGGGTATCATTATGCTCACCGCCCGAACCCAGGAGATGGATAAGGTGACGGGCCTGATGACCGGGGCGGATGACTATGTGACCAAGCCCTTCTCTCCTGCGGAGCTCACCGCCCGAATTGACGCCCTCTACCGCCGCATCGGCGGAGACAGCGCAGCCAGCCCGGAGCTGCTGAGCCAGGGGCCCTTCGTTATGAATACGCGGAACCACACTCTGGAAAAGAATGGGGAGCGCATCCGCCTGACCCAGGTGGAGTATGCAATATTGAAGCTCTTTATGCAGAATCCGGGCAGGGCTCTTTCCCGGGAGGACATTCTGTCCGCCGTCTGGGGCAAGGACTACGAGGGCGAATTGAAGATCGTAGACGTGAACATCCGCCGTCTGCGCATCAAGATCGAGGATGATACGGCCAATCCCACCTATATCACAACGGTCTGGGGCCTGGGCTATAAGTGGGGCGCGTAAGGCTCCATGAAACTGGAATTCAAGAAAATCGGCAATCTGCATAAGCGTTGGCTGACCAATATTACCCTGGTCATTGTGGCTGTTGGGGTTGTCTGTGTGGCGGCCATTACGGCCTCCTATGCAGCTTATTGCTATAAAAATATGGATGCGGACCTGCAAAACCGGGCCCGCACCACCACAGACTATTTCAAAGAGGCAATTGGCCAGGATTACGACACCTTCTACCAGTCCTGCATTACCTATGCCGAGACCTTTGACCAGGCGGATGCCCTGGAATTGCAGTTCATTGACCAGTATGGGAAGATCGTTGCTTCCTCCTACGGTACGTGGGCAGCCACATCCCCCAGGACGCCCGAGGTCCAGGAGTCCATCTCCACCCGGACCATCCAGCCCTTTGTGGGCAAGGATCCGGATACCGGCGAGCGGATCATGGCGGTGAGCAGCCCCATGATCTACAGCAATGGCCAGGTCATTGGTGTCCTGCGCTACGTGACCTCCACCGCGATCATGGATCGGGAGATCGTCAGCATTGCCTTTATCAGCATCACCGTTCTGGTGGCGGCTCTGGTGATCATTCTGCTGTTCAGCAGCTTCTTTATCCGCTCTGTCATGCTTCCCGTGGAGCAGATCACGGAAAAGGCAAAGCGCATTGCCAACGGCAGCTACGGTGCCCAGATCAAAACAAAATACAATGATGAAATTGCCGATTTGGCGGAGACCATCAATGAGATGTCCGTTAAGATCAGCCAGAATGAGAAGATGCAGGCGGAGTTTATTTCCCAGCTCTCCCATGAGCTGCGCACCCCCCTGACTGTCATCAACGGCTGGAGCGAAACCCTGCTGGCAGACGAGAGCCTGGATGCCGATACGGCCCAGGGCCTGAAGATTATTTCCTCGGAAGCCAAGCGGCTGACGGAAATGGTCATGGAGCTGCTGGACTTCACCCGGCTGCAGGATGGCCGCATGACCCTGAACGTGGAGCAGACGGATATCCGCAGCGAGTTTGAGGACACCATCTTCATGTATGGCAGCCGCCTGGCCCAGGACGGCATTACCTTGGAATATCTGGAAAATGACGAGGATATCCCGGAAATTCCCTGTGACCCCAAGCGGCTGCGGCAGGTGTTCCTGAACATCCTGGACAATGCCGCCAAGCACGGCAAGGACGGCAAAAAAATCGAAGCCAGCATCGCCTATGAAAACGATCAGGTGGTGGTCCGCATCCGTGACCACGGCCCGGGTATCCCCGAGGACGAGCTGCCGCTGGTGAAGAAGAAGTTTTACAAGGGCAGCTCCAAGGCCAGAGGCACCGGCATTGGCCTGGCGGTCTGCGATGAGATCGTAGGTCTCCATGGCGGTACGCTTACCCTCGAAAATGCCGAGGGCGGCGGCACTCTGGTTACCATCGCGCTTCCTGCGACCCAGGAGTAAACGGAAAGGACAGCTCATGAAAGAAAACCAAGAACCAAAAGAACAATTCAAAACCTCCATCGGCGGCCAGGCTCTGATTGAGGGAATCCTGATGCGGGGGCCGGAGAAGGATGCCATTGTGGTCCGCGGGGCAGACGGGCTCACCGTTGAGGTGACGGACCGGAAGCTGAACCCCGAGGGCTCCTGGAAAAACCTCCCCTTTATCCGGGGCATTTTCAATTTCTTCGATGCCCAGGTGGTTGGCGTCAAGGCGCTGATGCGCTCGGCAGATATGGCTCCCGAGGAGATGCAGGAGGAGCCCGGAAAGTTTGACCTGTGGCTGGAAAAGAAGCTGGGCAGCGAGCGCTTTCAGAAGGCGCTGGTCGGCATTGCGGTGGCTATGGGCCTGTGCCTGTCCATTGCACTGTTTTTCCTGCTGCCCATGACGGTTGCCTCCTTCTTTGACAAGGCCATTTCCAGCATTCTGGTTTTGAATCTGCTGGAAGGCCTGATTCGTATGGTGATTTTCCTGGGGTATATGCTTCTGATTTCCAGAATGAAGGAAATGCGCCGGGTGTTCTCCTACCACGGGGCGGAGCACAAG
>ERZ773194.3676-NODE-3676-length-12887-cov-4.062032_pt1 | contig 12887 bp, 8 predicted proteins | sample MGYA00511240_ERZ773194 | MGnify/ENA primary metagenome ERZ773194 (study PRJEB29015, sample SAMEA2737774) | human gut metagenome | biome: human gut; feature: human-associated habitat; material: faeces | place: China | collected 2012 ... | reverse complement strand
CCACCTGGCGGCCGTATATGATTCAGATGCGGCACGCGATGGAAAGCGGGATCGTCGGCGACATCCTGAAAATGTACTACGTCAACGGCCACACCGGCCCGCTGGGCAAAGGCGCGCGCCACCGCGGCGTCGATGCAGCGGCCGAAGAAATGACCGACGCGCAGCGTGCGTCCACCTGGTGGTACCAGGCGGACAAAGGCGGCGGCGCGTTCCTGGATATCGGGTGCTACGGCAGCATGTACAGCCGGCTGTTCCACAAGCATGAGCAGGCGCAGGCGGTGTACGCTTACGGCGCGAACCTGAACACGCCGTACTGCGACGCGGCCGACAATGTGGCGGCGATCATCCGCTACCCGAAGTCGTACAGTGTGATTGAGGGCACGTGGACCGCCCCGAACGGCTTTATGCCCGCCGGGCCGGTGATTACGGGGCGCGACGGCGTGCTGTACTGCACCCGCAACGACGAAGGTGCGCCGCGCGTGAAAGCGCTCGACATTTACGGCAATGCGCTCGAAGTCCCGCCGGTGACGGTGCCGGACAACATGAAGAACATCGCGTGGCACTACGCCGCCCACAAGCTCGACGGCGCGCCGATTGACGAAACGATCACCATGACCCGCAACATGGAAGTCATGGGCATCCTGGACGCGATCGTTCGTTCCGGCAAAAGCGGGCGCGAAGAGGAAGTGGCGCGGTGAGCGCGCGCGGAATGATCGCCGATATCCAGCGGTGCAGCCTGCACGACGGGCCGGGCATCCGCACCACCGTCTTTTTCAAAGGCTGCCCGCTGCACTGCGCGTGGTGCCACAACCCGGAGTGCATTGACCCCGCGCCGGAGGAGCTGTTTTACGCGGAAAAGTGCATTCACTGCGGTCACTGCGCCGAAGGATGCTTTTCCGGTGCGCGGGTGACGTGCGGACGGGAACTGACCGTACCGCAGCTGCTGGCGGAGCTGGACGGCGACCGCCCGTACTACGGCACGGACGGCGGCGTGACGTTTTCCGGCGGCGAACCGATGATGCAGCCGGCGTTCCTGGCGGAAGCGGCCGATGCGTGCCGCGCCGCCGGGATCCGCACGGCGATTGAAACGTCTATGCTGCGGTTCGACGCGGAGATCCTGCGCCGGATGGACTGGATTATGGCCGACCTCAAAATCTGGGATTCCGACACGCACCGGCAGTACACCGGCGTGCCGAACGAGGTCATCAAAGAAAATCTGCGCCGCGCCGATGCGCTCGGCATCCCGATGGTGATCCGCACGCCGGTGATCCCGGAGATCGACCAGGGGATCCCGCAGATTGCATCGTTTGCCGCCGGGCTGCACAGCGTGCGGCAGTACGAGCTGCTGCCGTATCACCCGCTGGGCGACGCCAAGCGCGCGGCGATGGGGCAGCCGCCCGCGCCGTTTACCGTGCCGCCCAAAGACATCATGAAGGAGTGGAATACCTATGCTTTCTTTGTTTTGTATGCGAATATCGATGATTTCGATGCAACAAAATACACACTGGAATACGACAAGCTGTCCGTTATGGATAAATGGCTTCTGTCTAAGCTCAATTCCGCAATCAAGGCAGTAGACTATGACCTGTCCAACTACAAGATCCCGGAGGCTGCAAAGGCACTTCAGAGCTTCGTAGACGATATGAGTAACTGGTATGTAAGACGAAGCCGTGAACGTTTCTGGGCAAAAGGAATGGAGCAGGATAAGATCAATGCGTATATGACATTGTATACTGCTCTGGTAACGATCAGTAAAGCCGCTGCACCGATGGTTCCTTTTATGACGGAGAGTATTTACCGGAACCTGGTATGCAGTCTTGACAAGGCAGCACCGGAAAGTATTCATTTGTGTGATTTTCCGAAAGTTAAGGAAGAATGGATTGACAAAGAACTTGAGACACAGATGAAACAGCTTTTGGACATTGTTGTTCTTGGCCGTGCATGCCGTAATACAGCAAATATCAAAAACCGTCAGCCAATTGGAAAAATGTATGTAAAGGCAGAAGGCGAATTGTCCGATTTCTATAAAGAAATCATTGCAGATGAGCTGAATGTAAAAGAAGTTGTATTTACCAATGATACAAAAGAATTTACGACATATCAGTTTAAGCCGCAGCTTCGTACTCTCGGACGCCGTTTCGGACGCCGTTTGAACGAATTGAAAGAAGTTCTTGCCGGATTAGATGGCAATGCTACGATGGATGCGTTGAATGCTTCCGGTGAAGTAACTGTTACGGTTGGCGGCGTAGATGAAGTGCTGGCAACAGAGGATTTGCTGGTAGAAACAGCACAGATGGATGGCTATGTGAGCGAGGAAGATCACGGTATTACCGTTGTATTAGATACAAACCTGACACCGGAGTTAATCGAGGAAGGATTTGTGCGTGAGGTTATCAGTAAAATTCAGACCATGCGTAAAGATGCAGGTTTTGAAGTGGTTGACCATATCCGTGTTTACGAGCAGGGAAATGATAAGATTAAAGAAATCATCAAAGCAAATGAATCTCAGATTAAAGCCGATGTTTTGGCAGATGAGGTTATTTTGGATAAAGTAGAAGGTTACACCGCAGATTGGAAAATTAACGGTGAGGCTGTTACACTGGGTGTTACAAAAGTGGAAGCGTAACGAAGAGTTTGTTACAGAAAGAGAGGTAATTTATGGCATTTGTAACGGAAAAGGAAAAGAAAAAGGAATTGAAGAATAACATTTCGAACTACATGAAATTGTTGTTCCGCCGTTCGGTTGAAGAGGCAACTCCACAGCAGTTGTTTCAGGCAGTTTCTTATGCAATCAAAGATATCGTAGTTGATGACTGGATGGCAACGCACAAAGCCTATGAGAAAAAGGATGTGAAGACAGTTTACTATTTGTCCATGGAGTTTTTGATGGGTCGTGCACTTGGTAACATGATTATCAACCTCAAAGAGGACAAAGTTGTACGCGAGGTACTTGACGAGATGGGTGTAAACTTAGACTTGCTTGAGGATGAAGAGCCGGATGCAGCTCTTGGTAATGGTGGTCTTGGACGTCTGGCAGCCTGCTTTTTGGATTCCTTATCTACACTTGGGTATCCGGCTTATGGCTGTGGTATCCGCTACAAATATGGTATGTTCAAGCAGAAAATCGAAAATGGTTTCCAGATTGAAGCACCGGATGACTGGTTAAAAGATGGTAATCCATTTGAGATGAAGCGTCCGGAATATGCCGTTGAAGTACGTTTTGGCGGTTATGTAACGGTAAGAAAAGACGAAAAGACCGGAAGGGATCGTTTTGTACAGGAAAATTATCAGTCTGTAATGGCAGTGCCTTATGATTTGCCGGTTGTCGGTTACGGAAACCACATTGTAAACACACTTCGTATCTGGGATGCTGAGGCAATTGATACGTTCAATCTGGATTCTTTTGATAAAGGTGATTATCAGAAGGCAGTTGAGCAGCAGAACCTTGCCCGTACTATTTGTGAAGTGCTGTATCCAAATGACAACCATATGGCAGGAAAAGAGCTTCGCTTGAAACAGCAGTATTTCTTTGTATCGGCAAGCGTGCAGCGTGCGATTATGAAGTATATGGAAAACCACAATGATATTCATGGTCTTCCGGAAAAAGTATGTTTCCAGTTAAATGATACCCATCCAACGGTAACAGTACCTGAATTGATGCGTATTTTGTTAGATGAATATGGTCTTGAGTGGGATGATGCGTGGGATATCACAACCCGTACCTGTGCTTATACAAACCATACAATTATGGCGGAAGCATTGGAAAAATGGCCGCTTGAGTTATTCTCCCGTCTGCTTCCTAGAATTTATCAGATTACCGAGGAAATTAACCGTCGTTTCCAGAATGAGATTCAGGCAAAGTACCCGGATAATCAGGATAAAGTAAAAAGTATGGCAATTATTTATGATGGTCAGGTTAAGATGGCACATCTTGCTATCGCTGCCGGATTTTCGGTAAATGGTGTGGCAAGGCTTCATACGGAAATTTTGAAACATCAGGAATTAAAAGATTTCTATGAAATGATGCCGGAGAAATTTAATAACAAGACAAATGGTATTACACAGCGTCGTTTCCTGCTTCATGGCAATCCGAAACTTGCTGCATGGGTAACAGACAAAATCGGTGATGAGTGGATTACAGACTTGTCTAAAATTGATAAACTTTCTGTTTTTGTGGATGATAAAAAAGCACAGCAGGAATTTATGAATATCAAATTCCAGAATAAAGTTCGTCTTGCGAAGTATATTAAGGAGCACAATGGTGTTGAAGTAGACCCTCATTCGATTTTCGATGTACAGGTAAAACGTCTGCATGAGTACAAACGCCAGCTGCTTAACATTTTGCATGTTATGTATTTGTATAATCAGTTGAAGAAAAATCCGGGTATGGATATGTATCCTCGCACTTTCATTTTTGGTGCGAAAGCTTCAGCCGGATACCGCCGTGCAAAGGCAATTATCAAACTGATTAACAGTGTTGCTGATGTAGTAAACAATGACGCTTCAATTGAAGGGAAAATCAAAGTTGTATTTATTGAAAACTACCGTGTGTCCAATGCAGAAATCATTTTTGCTGCTGCTGATGTATCAGAGCAGATTTCAACTGCAAGTAAAGAGGCATCCGGTACCGGTAATATGAAATTTATGCTAAATGGTGCACCGACCCTCGGAACAATGGATGGTGCCAATGTTGAAATCGTAGAAGAAGTAGGCGAGGAAAATGCTTTTATCTTCGGCCTTTCCTCACAGGAAGTAATTGATTTCGAGCATAATAACCAGTATGATCCGAAAGAAATTTACAACATGGATTCGGATATCCGTGCCGTGCTTACCCAGTTGATTGATGGAACATATTCCCCTGAAAATCTTGATTTGTTCCGTGAGATTTACAATTCTCTGCTTGAGACAAACGGCTATGAGCGTGCGGACCAGTACTTTATTTTGAAAGACTTCCGTTCTTATGAGGCGGCACAAAAGAAAGTAGAAGAAGCATACCGCGATGAGGAGCGATGGGCGAAGATGGCAATGCTCCAGACTGCTAAATGCGGTAAATTCTCTTCCGACCGCACCATCGAAGAATATGCGAAAGAGATTTGGCATTTGGAGAAAGTTACTTTGTAATAAAATTGAATAAATTATTTTAAAATCGAACATACTATCATCAAACAATTTTTGTGAGGTGATAGTATGTTTTTTAAACAAAAAGGATTCTATATATCATTAGCCTGTGGCATTGCTGCAATTGGCGCCTTTGCGGCGTTATGCATCAATATGAACCGCAGTGAACAAAAGGAGCCGGTGGCTTCGGCGAGTAATCCCCCGCAGGCGACCGCGGCGGCAACACCGGAGACGAAAGAAGCGTCCAGCAATCATGCAAATTCCGAGGTAAAAGAAAAGAAAACAAAGAAACGTAAGAAAAAATCTGTACAGACCAATGCAAAACCTGCGAAAAAGCAATTATCGTTTAATCAGGAAGAGGGCCTTTCCTGGCCAATAAAAGGCGATGTGCTGATGGAGTACAGTGCAGACAAAGTGGTATATTTTAAGACACTGGCACAGTACCGCACAAATCCGGCACTTCTTTTAGAAGCCAAAGAAGGAATGGATGTAAAAGCGAGTGCGGATGGTATCGTGGAATCGGTGGAAACTTCTGAAGAAACCGGTCGTACGGTTTCGATATCAATTGGTGATGGTTTTACAGTTGTTTATGGACAGTTAAAAGATGTTTCTGTAAGTAAAGGTGATATGGTTTCGGAAGGACAGGTTCTCGGGAAAATTGCAGAGCCGACAAAGTATTATAAAGAAGAAGGAACAAACCTTTATTTTCAGGTGAAGGAGAATAAAACCACGGTAAATCCGATGTTGCTGCTTAAATGAGTGTGCCGAATATATCAATAATAATACGTTTATCATCATGGCAGGGGACTTCTTTTTGTGCTACCATAAATGCAATATAATAACTATATAATGTAAAGGAGGAACTGCCATGAAACAATGGAAACGAGTTAGTGGAGTTGTTTTATCGGGAATTTTAGCTTTGTCAATGACACTTGGCGGGATGACAGCGCCGGATGCGGGGGCAAAAGCGAAAAAAGCAAAATTAAAGACAAAGAAAATTAGTGTTACGGTAGGAAAGAAGAAAACAATTAAAATTGCAAACAAGAAAAAATCCTGCAAGTACACATTTAAGAGTAACAAGAAAAAGGTTGCCAAAGTATCGAAAAAGGGTGTTGTGACCGGTCAGAAGAAGGGGACAGCCAAGATTACGGTAAAAGAAGTTAAAAAGAACGGGAAATCCAGAAAAATTGGTGTTGTCAAAGTGACGGTAACGAAGAAAAAAGCGGCGTCAAAGGTAACAGCAAAACCGACAACCAAAGCCACACAGAAACCAAATCAGGCGACAATGACAGCAGCTGCAACAGCCACGCCGGAACCGGCAGTAAAAGGCACATCGGTAAAAGTGTATACGGACGAAATTAAGGATTCTAATTTGGTTGCAGAGGCAGACGGATTTGGACATATGCCGACACCGGAACCGACAAAATCAGCAGATGCTACACCGGAACCAACACCGGCAGTGCTTGTTAATGCGGACATGGAAAAGGGCGAATATGAGCCAATCGCTTCTCGTGGTTCAGCTTCTATTTCAGTCGTTGATGATGGAGCAAATAACACAAAGAAAAGTGCTAAAGTAACAGGACGTACAGCAGACTGGCATGGTGCTTCAATTGATGTTTCTTCTTTGGTTGAAACAGACAATGAATATGCGATTTCTTTTTATGCAAAGCAGGAAACAGGAGAGGATCAGAAACTGGATCTTTCCATGCAGTATGTTGGGGATGATGAGTCCACTCATTACGATTCAATTACGTCCGTTGAACTTTCGGATTCTACATGGACAAAATGTGAGGCAACTATGACGGTGCCGGAGCACACGGGAACGATCTTGATTTACTGGCAGTCTGTGTACCAATCCAATAATGATATGGATTTTTACCTGGATGAGGTAACCATGACAGGAGTTGCAAAAACAGCGGATAAAGATGCAGGCGTTCCGGATCTTAGTACAGGACTTGTTAAAGGAAAAATCGGCAATCCGATTATGACTTCCCGGTTGACGGCGGATCCGTGGGCGATGGAGTACAACGGAAGAGTGTATGTTTATGGAACAAATGATTCCCAGCAGTACGAGGCAGCAGCGAATGCAGATAATAACTATAGCAAAATTAAAACATTGAACTGCTATTCTTCTGCGGATATGGTGAACTGGACAGATCATGGAACGATTGCAGTATCCGGAAATAAAGGAGCTGCGAAATGGTCGGCAAATTCATGGGCACCTGCAGTATGTCATAAGAAGATTAACGGCAAAGAGAAATTCTTCCTGTATTTTGCGAACAACGCAAGCAGTATTGGTGTATTGACGGCAGACAGCCCAACCGGTCCTTGGACGGATCCGATTGGAAAACCAATTATTGACCGCTCTATTACCGGCTGTGCAGAATCTGAAATTGGATGGCTCTTTGACCCGGCAGTTTTGGTTGACGATGATGGAACCGGCTACCTTTATTTTGGTGGTATTGGTAATACCGATGGAAAGAAAGAAGACTTTATCCGCAATCCTAAATGTGCACGAGTTGTAAAACTTAGTGACGATATGACTAGTGTAGATGGGGATGCAAAAACGATTGATGCACCATTCATGTTTGAAGATTCCGGTATTAACAAAATCGGAGATAAGTATTATTACAGTTACTGCACAAACTGGACCGGAAGCATTGACGGTGTTACCATTGACCGTGCAGACTGCCCGACGGCAAACATTGCGGTAATGGTAAGTGACAGCCCAATGGGTGACTTTAAATATGTTGGCTGTGTTTTGAAAAATCCGGGTACATATTTTGGAGTAACCGGTAATAACCATCACTGTTTTACACAGTTTAATGGTAAACTGTATGCATTTTATCATACGAAGAAAGACACAATAGCAGTCGGTACGAAACAGGATTACCGTACGACTTATGTAAATGAGTTAAATCTTGGTGACAATGGAGATTTTACAAATGCGGATGGAACAATTGCCGATACAAAGATGACAAAGACCGGTGTATCATCGATTGGTACAATCAATCCTTATGAGACGGTTGAGGCAGAAACATTTGCGATGGCAGATACGGTAGGAACTGTTATTAATAATGAAAAAGCGTCCAATGAAGACTGGGCCGTAAATTATTCCGTATACAATGGAAAGATTGGTGCTTATATTGGTGTAGCGGATGTTGATTTTGGAACGGATGGAGCATCTGAAATTACCATGAAACTTGGTGATTCCACATCGGATTCTTACCAGACGGTTACAAAGAAACTCGGTAAAAAGCTGACAGGAAAGCATACCATTTATTTTGAGTTTGATACACTGGATGTTCGTATGGATTCTTGGAGCTTTAAAAAGTAATAGTATTGTTTTGTAGATGTATAAAAGGACAGCATACCATAGAAGATTGTGGTGTGTTGTTCTTTTTTGTGTTGCTATAATTCAAAATGACATGTTATAATAGCACTAATAGTTGAGGAGGTGTTTAATACATGTTTCGAATTATATATGCAGTCGAACGTGAATGTAAGCCGGAGGGGTTTGAGGATAATCTTGTATTTGCTGAAGGTGAGTATGAGATGATGTTGTTTGAAAACGATACGATGATTGAAGTGGATGGCGAAATGCGTCCATACCCGGCACATACCGGGATTATTTATAAGCCCGGACAGAGAGTTCATTATCATGCGAAAGAGGGAAGATTAACATACACATGGATACGATTTGATTGTGATGAACCATTGTTTGCGGAAGGCTATGTGCCATTTGGGGTTCCTATTTTCTGTTCAAATTATGACTATTTTCTTGTTTATTGGCATATGGTTGCCTGTGAGAATTATTGGCATAGTAAAAGCGAAGAATATATTATTTCGAATTTGATGCATATTATTTTCCACTGGTTTCATGATTATGCATTTCCTAAGCAAGGCTCCAGGTATCAGCCGCTCTTAGAAAAACTGCGCGGGGATATTTATGCACATCCGGAATATGACTGGACGTTGGAAATGATGGCAGAGCGGATAAATCTAAGTCCACGCTCACTTCAGAAAGTGTATAAAAATTTTGCAAATATTTCATGTATTTCAGAAGTGATTGAGAGTCGGATGATTCGGGCAAAGATGCTTTTGGTTCGAAGTGACTTTGACGTTGGTGAGATTAGTATGCAGTGTGGATATCGCAATGTAGAGCATTTTTGCCGCCAATTTAAAAAGCATGAAGGATGTTCTCCAAGCCATTATCGTAAAGAACATTTGGTTCAGCCGTAAAGTGTGCATGATAAATCAATTTTCGTTCAAGATATATCATGGATTTGCTGTGGGAAGTGAGTTATACTAATACTCAAGTAAATCAATATTTACTTTCCCTCAAAACAAACTCTTATAACTAAAAATACTGTCATTGTGAAAACAATGGCAGTATTTTGCTTTTTTGGGGTTTTGATGGAAAAGTCAAAAAGGAGGAATCAGAGCATGAGAAAAAATGTATTTCGTGCAAAGGGGCTTACACTGTTATTAACAGCTGCCCTGCTTGTGCCGCAGATGTCGGGCGTATCTGCTGATGCAAAAGCAAAAAAACCAAAATTGAGTAGAACAAAGGTTTCCGTTACAGTGGGGAAAACAAAAAAGGTGACAGTAAAAAATGCAAAGAAAGTTACTTGGAAAGTAACAAAAAAAGCAGCCAAAATTGTTAAACTCACAAAGAAATCCAAAAAGGGAGCAACAATTAAAGGTTTAAAAAAAGGAACTGCAAAAATTTCCGTTCAAATGAAGAATGGAAAGAAAAAAGTGAAAAAGACGATTACGGTGAAAGTAAGCAGTGCCAAAAAAGTTGTTGTTACCGCAGAACCGGCTAAGACCACAAACAAACCGACAAACGGTTCAACGAATGGTCCAACAAAAGAACCGGTAAAAGAGCCAACAGCGACACCGACTGCAACATCAACAACAGAACCGTCGGCAACACCTACTGCAACGCCGACAGAAGAACCACCGGCAGAGCCAACTTTAACACCAACACCAATGCCGCTTCCGGATCTTGGTAAAAACGATGTTAAAGTTGACCTGACAAAAGAAAACGAATACGGGCAGAATTCAGTATTGGAAGATACCATTACTTATTATGAAGGAAATGGTGTAAGCTATACATCGACCGGAGAATTTAGCGGTGGTGGTGTAGCATACTGGACCAATGCAGACAAGTCCGGAATTGATTTATCCAAATACAAATCCATTCGTATTGTAGCGTCATCAGATACAGCAAATACACCTGTTGTTTGTGAATTGCTGAAGAGCAATCCGGCAAATGTATGGGGTGGTGGAATCGACGTATTTGATGGCTACAGTGAGTACAATGCTATTACAGAAGCTGGTAAAGCACAAGTGTTTGAATTCCAGATTAGTGATGATTTGGCAGCTGATTTGGCAGAGGGAACACTTGCTTACGGTATTCGCTTGAAATACAATGCATATCATACGGATGGTGACGATTTACCAAATTGCAATTTTAATATTTATTCCATTATTCTTATGGGAAAAGATGATGTGCCAGAGCCAACAGCAACACCAACAGAAGAACCGACACCAACACCTGGTGTGGCAAGCGGAAGTGCTGCGGTTGTGGTAACAGCGACAGGAAGTGCGGCAGGACTTGATTTGGAAGAGGGAGATACTCTTGATTTAAATGCCAGTGTAAGCACTACTGGATGTGCGGTAACCGGTGATATTGTTTGGACAAGCTCCAATGAAGAGGTAGCAACGGTTAGTGCAAGTGGCGCATCGGCAACAGTAACGGCGGTTGGAGAAGGAACGGCAACGATTAAAGCAACAATTACAACCGATACCGGCATTGTTACATATGACAAATATGATGTTACGGTAGTCGCTTCTGACCTTGTTTTAGAAGGTGATGATTTAGGAGCAGGTGCATCTTATACGTATGTACCTAATGGATTTGCTCTGTATGCTTCTATGGGAATTTTTGAGATTGATAAGTCAAAATTGAGTAAAGAAGGAACAACTATTTCGATAAAGTACACAGCGATGGAAGGAGATACTGACGTAAAAGATACACAGAGATTTAACATTGGATTAAAGACCGGTGACAAATGGAATTCCCCGGCAATTAAAGATTACTATGGCAAGACAGGCGGCGAGGTAAATCTAACATTGACTGCTGATGACATGAAGAAAATCGGTGCGGATGATAAGGTTTATGTTCATGTAGGCACAGGAACTGCCGGATTTAAAGGAACATTTACGTATCTGTCGGTAACAGCAGGAGAAGATAGTCTTGTGTCGGAACTTCCAAAGGCTGTAAGTTATGTGGAAAGCGGACTGGCACAGTGGGCTCCAACAGCAAAAGTTATGCTTCCGAGTGATATTGATTTTAAGCAATATTCAAAATGCCAGATTGAATTTACAGCATCCGATCCGACTTTCGAATTCCACGGAATTGTTGGTCATAAAGTGAATGGTAAAGATGTAACAGATCCTAAGTATGGTGTTACATCAGAAGGATATTTTGAGGTAAATCTTTCCAATGTGAAAAAAGAAGAGGGTACAGAACCGTTTGTTGTAATCAATGCCGGAAAGGCAGGGTACGCAGGCTCTGTGACGATTACTAAGATAACATTTGTAAAATAGTATTTGCGATGAAAGAGACCTGCTCTTTTTGCAGGTCTCTTTCGTTATCAAAGGAAAGCGAGAGTATTAATGAAATTAAAAAAAATCATGAAATGGTCGGTGATTACGATGGCAATGATGGCGGGGATTTGTTTTGCGCCGCAGTCGGGAAAAGCGGCGGAAAAATTGGAGGTTAAAATTCCTACCGAGCGCGCAATTTATCAAAGGGACAATAACAATTATGCCAACGTAAAGGTTTCTATTGAGTACAGTGGAACCGGGGAGGTGTCGGCAAAACTTTATGACGGAGATAAAGAATTAGGAAAAACGGCGGTTTTAACCAAAGGGGAAGGTAATACATATGAAGGAAGTATTGCAAATGTACCCGGAGGTGGCTGGTATACATTGATTGTAAATGCGGGAAGTGAGAGTAAAACAGTAGAAAAAGTTGGAGTCGGTGAAGTTTTTATTACCGGTGGACAGTCAAATTCCTGTAACTTTGGAGGCGAAAAAACAACTGCTCAATCAGATTTAGTATCAGCATATAATCCGAATACTAACACGTGGCAGCATTGTGAGGACAGTCAGCCGAGTGAAAGTGGATTTAATACCGGTAATGGCGGTGGCTCCGCATGGCCTTCCATGGGAGACGCCCTGACACAGAAGACTGGTGTTCCGGTTGGCTTTGTATCAACGGGTGTTGGTTCTGCTAAAATTGAGGAACTTCGTACAAAACATTATTTTGCAATTAAAAATGCAATTAATGACTTGAAGCCATATGGGTATCGTGCTTTTTTGCTTCTCTTACGATCGTGCGCACCGGTCCGTCCTGACATCCGTCAAGGACAAACAGACGGTCGATGGTCTTTCCGGAGCGGAACGCCTCCAAAACAGCATTGCGCCCTTCAATCGTCAGTTCTTCATATCTCATCGGAGTTCTCCTCTTTTTGTTTTTCCATATCGCCGGAGTCAGCTTTTCCGGTCTTTGTCATCGCCAGTGCCACAAGATCCACCATTCGCTCCGTTCTTCCGGACAGGTAAAGATATCCCATCAGAGCCTCAAAGCCTGTCGCCATCCGGTAATCCTTCATCGTGGCATTCTTGGCCATAGAGAAAGACTTTGCGTTTCTTCCCCGTTTGTAGACCGCATGCTCCTCCTCGGTGAGGTCATC
>ERZ773194.3670-NODE-3670-length-12916-cov-14.866884_pt1 | contig 12916 bp, 10 predicted proteins | sample MGYA00511240_ERZ773194 | MGnify/ENA primary metagenome ERZ773194 (study PRJEB29015, sample SAMEA2737774) | human gut metagenome | biome: human gut; feature: human-associated habitat; material: faeces | place: China | collected 2012 ... | reverse complement strand
TCTCTGCCTACGGCTACGGTAAAAACCAAGACTTCCGGGCCGGACGGCTTGGCATTTGCGCCGCTGTTTGCGATGCCTTGGTTAGAGTACATGAACTGAGCCTGAGCAGACCCCAATGCAACAATTTCGGCCATAGAGGGTCGATTCGGAGAGCACAAGATACGGCTTCATATCTTTGATGATCTGATAGCCGTAGGAATCCTTGCTCTTGATCGCCGCGAGCACGCAGACGTCCAACAGACCTCGTTTCAACTGACCATCCATATGATACCTCCTATCGTGGAATACATCGTAACACGAAGTATTGAGCTTGTCAATAGAGCCTGCGGTATTTCAAAATGTGCTTATCGGCTTCACGCAGCTGAACGAAAAATAGATGTAAAAGTCCGAAATATAGGACAGCAGAAGTGCTACAATGATCTCAGAAAACGCAGGAGGTCATTGGCATGGCACGAGCAGAGAGCATCACGTTTGAAGAATTTCGCACTCGTTTCAGCACGGAAGAGAGCTGCCGGGCGGAATTATTCCGGCTTCGGTTTCCAAACGGCTTCGTCTGTCCGAAATGCGGCTGTACGGAATATTACCCGGTTCGCGGGCGGAACACGTTCCAGTGCCGCGCCTGCCGGCATCAAACGTCCGTCACGGCTGGGACGGTCATGCACCGCACACATCTGCCGCTGACCGCTTGGTTCTGGGCGATTTATCTCTGTGCCACGGACAAACGCGGCATTTCCGCTGTTCAGCTGAGCCGCACGCTGAACATCTGCTATGAGTCGGCGTGGTATCTTTTGCACAGAATTCGCCGTGCGATGGCTCAAAGAGACGAGAAATACGCACTTTCCGGCATCGTTGAGATGGACGACGGCTACGTGGGCGGAGCAACGCACAACGGCAAACGTGGTCGCGGGACGGACAAGGCGAAGATCGTGGTGGCGCTGTCAAAAACGGAAAATGGCGCGGCTTTGTTCACGCGGATGCAGGTTGTTGAAGATGTCACCGGCGGCACGCTCCAGCAGGTCGTTGACGAAACTGTTGCGCCGGGCTCAAAAATCGAATGCGACGGCTATAAGAGCTATCGGAGCTTGTCTGGCGTTGCGCTGGACGCGAAAAAGCACGAAACCGGCGATCTGCATTGGCTGCACAAAGCCATCAGTAATCTGAAGGCGTTCCTGCTCGGCACGTATCACGGCCGCTGCCAACAGCTTCAGGCGTACCTGGATGAGTTCTGCTTCCGCTTCAATTGCAGAAATACCAGCAATCAGATCTTCATGCGTCTGACAAGAGCTGTCGCTACAGCTTGCGGGCTGCTGTGTTAAGCCGATAAGCACATAATTTAATTATCCCTCTTGACTATTGCTACTATATGTTTGCTGGGAAAAGCACGTCAGCCTGAACTGCCCCAGATTGTACGGACAGCACAAAAAAGCCTCTTAGTAGGAAATATTTAGTTTTAAGCGGAGTGGCACAGCGTAAGCGGTGCCACTCCGGTTTTTAACTGGATTCGGTTGAGGCAGGTAGAATTACTGAGCTTTCAGGATATTCGGGTGACACAGCAATTTGAATCGGCAATGAGAGAAGAATGGGTGCCAATTACAAACAATTTTTAATCAGGAGGATTGCTAATGAACGCTGTTGGAATTGACGTCTCCAAGGGGAAAAGCATGGTAGCTGTCATGCGTCCGTTTGGAGAGGTTGTAGCCACGCCCTACGAGGTATCACACACTGATGCAGATTTGAAAACACTGGTTGACTTCTTGAAAAGTTTGCCGGGTGAAACAAAGGTTGTGATGGAATACACCGGAAAGTACTATCACCCAATAGCCAAAATTCTGAGTGAGGCTGGCATTTTTGTTTCCGTTGTTAATGCACTGCTAATTTACCGGTATGGAAATAATTCCATTCGAAAGGTAAAAACAGACCGGTTAGATGCGATCAAAATCGCAAACTATTGTCTGGATCGCTGGGTTGATCTTGAGCCGTATACGCCGTTGGATCAAATTCGCCAAACACTTAAGGCCTGCCATCGTCAGTATGGACAATGCATGAAGTTGAAGGTTACATTGAAAAACAACCTCATCTCCTTGTTGGGCGAAACTTTTCCTGGTATCAATACACTGTTTAAAAGCGCACCAAGAAAAGAAGATGGACGCGAAAAGTGGGTGGACTTTGCCGCAAAATTTTGGCATCGTCAGTGCGTCTGCATGAGTTCCTATAAGTCCTTTGCGGAAAAGTATCAGAAATGGTGCTCCAAAGCGGGCTATAACTTCAGCGAACAGAACGCCAAAGCTATTTATGATCATGCCACAGCCCAAGTAAGTACACTTCCAAAAACTGAAGCAACTAAGTCTTTGATTACTCATGCAGTAAATCAGTTGAACACAGTTGCTGAAACGCTCTCTTCCATTCAACAAGAAATGTTAGAACTTGCCTCCAAGCTTCCGGAATTTCCTGTTGTTATGAAGATGTTTGGAGTTGGAGATATCCTTGGACCGCAACTCATGGCAGAAATCGGCGATATACGGCGCTTTGAGCGCAAACAATCTTTAATTGCTTTTGCGGGCGTTGATGCTCCTCCGTGTCAATCTAGTACATTCGAGTCGAAAAACCACCACATATCCAAACGAGGCTCTCCCAGACTACGCAAGACCCTCTTTCAAGTCATGTCAACACTTCTACAACACGCACCTGTAGACGATCCCGTTTTCCAGTTCCTTGATCGCAAACGGCAAGAAGGCAAACACTACTATGTTTACATGACCGCTGGTGCCAACAAATTCCTAAGAATCTACTACGGAACAGTAAAGGCCTATTCGGAACAATCAGCCACTCAAAGCTAAGAAAACCAACGCTGCCTATTAGGCTGCCACCACAATTAATAGGTGACAGTCTGCTTTGCTATGCCTTCAAACTGCAAACCAAAATTTTTCATTTCAGGGCTTGAAACTTCTTGGCAGGTTTAGTTGGTCTTTATATGCAAAATTTATCGTTATATTCCAAACAGGAATGTATAATCATCTTGTTTTGCTCTAATATAATATTATAATCATGATGTCTGTATATGTCAACGACATAGCATTCCATGACGAAATATCACGAAAGAAGGTATAATAATGTTATCTCCATATCCCGAATTATTTCACTATGCCAAGGAACATAGGTTTACTGTCGGCGGTTTTAATTCCTTCAATATGGAAACCATGCAGGGTATCATCGCCGCTGCCAATGAAAAAGATGTGCCGATAATCGTGCAGACCTACCATGCTGATATCGAGTATGCTGGCCGGGAAATGCTGGCTGCCATGTGCAACGCTGCCTGCCATGACTCCAAGGTAAAGGTAGCAATGGGGCTTGACCACGGTCAATCCTTTGAGCAGGCCGTCCGTTGCATCGAAAGCGGTTTCTCTGGCGTTATGATCGACCTGTCCTCTGAGGACTATGACCGGAACGTCTATGAAACAAAACGCGTGGTGGAGTACGCCCACGCCCGCGGTATCTCCGTCGAAGCGGAGATTGGAAAGATTTTTGACGCCACCTGCCCCGTTGAAGTCATCGCCACCGGCTACACAGATCCCGACGTGGCGCGCCGGTTTGCAAAGGATACCAACATTGACTGCCTAGCCGTTTCCATCGGCACCGCCCATGGCATTTACAAATACGAGCCAAAAATCAACTTTGACCTGCTGAAAGAACTGGTCAACACCGTCTCCTGTCCCATTGTCGTCCATGGTGGCTCCGGTACACCAGATGAAGATGTCATTCAGATGGTCGAGCTCGGCATTGCCAAGCTCAACGTCGGCACAGACCTGTTCATCGCCTACAAAAATGCGTTGTACGACGTGTTCATGAACGAAGGCCCCTCCGTGGCACCCGTCACGCTGATGTCTGCGGGACGAGAGGCCGTGAAACAGTGCGCCATGCACAAAATTGACCTGTTGACTACGTTCAGGGCGTAAGAAATGCCGCCGCAAGTTTGCCTGCCATATGATTGGAATCTATGGCAGGCAATTTCTTTGATTTCGAAACCAACGGCTATGTCGGTGGAGGTTCCCCCCAAAAAAACTTTAGCTTCAGGCATCGAGCCATGCGAGTCACTAACAAACAATATAGTAAGTAATTGATACTAAAGTCTAATTAAAACAATTGATTATCCAACTACGCCCTGTAATGCTCTTTATCGTATCAGAGGTCAAGGTGCAAATGGTATCGCAAAGCCGATCTACTACCTTCTCCAAAGTAGCAAACACTTCATTACGGAAGCCCGTGATTCGGAGCTCTTTCCATATCTGCTCGATGGGATTCATCTCAGGCGTATACGGTGGAATGTAAAACAACTCTATGTTTTCCGGGATATGAAGCTTGTTAGACTTGTGCCATGCTGCACCATCACAACACAGCAGGATCAGATCATCCGGGTATTGCTTGGACAGTTCCTCGAGAAATATGTTCATACAAGTAGAATTGCAATACGGCATAACAAGAAAACAGGAGCTTCCCGTTACTGGTTCAACAGCTCCGTATGCATACCGATATTCACGAATGTGATGGCAAGGTACCGATGGACGAATGCCCTTTTCACACCAGCAGTATTTGGGCTTATTGATTCGTCCGAATCCTGCTTCATCCTGGAACATAAGTCGTACTTCTTGATGTGGATGGCCAAGCTTATTTACATAATTTCTTTAGTTCGCCGATTCGCTTGTTAATTTTTTTGAGGTCTCGATGACCTCATCACTGGCTTTCTTCGGATGCTTGCTCCTTGGCATGACTTTCTTCCAACCGTGGCGGTGGAGGACGTAATAGATCTGTGATGTCCCTATGGAATGGCCTACAGCTTCCCGATATGCAGTCTCAATATCATGCACCGATACCGTTTTTCCTGCATTTGAATCCTGACGAAACGGCTCCAGGAGCGCTTCCTCTTCTGCATAACTCAGGTTCCGGTGGTTTCCGTGATAGTGGCTTTCTGTGATACTTGCAAGACCGTTGGCTTTATATCGGGAAACCAGCACGGTAATATATTGCGTGTGGAAGCCGGTTTTTTCACGAATTTCTTTGTTCTGCTTCCCTTCTGCTCGCATCTCAAGTGCTGCCAGTCTTTTTTCAACATTCTTGTCTCGATTCTTTTTCCTCGCAGCCTTGATTTCCTGCGTTTCCTTAAGCGTGAAAGTGTATCTTTTCATTTCTCATCACCATGTTCATTATACAACAACGGCGTCAAATTATCAACCTTTTTAAAAAGATATTAGTATAAAAACGATGGGGCCGTCTCTTTATGAGACAGCCCCGACATTTTATGTGATCTTACTATGGGATGGACTTTTGCGGAAAACAGAAGACTCGGGGCTGCGGCGAACGGAAAACGTCACTGCAGCTCCGAGTCATATTATAGGAAAGATGGAAAATGAGCTGTCGGCGGCGGATCAGCGGCTGAGCTGGGCCTTATATTGGCCGGGCGAAATGCCCTCAATGGTTTTGAAGGCCTTTGAAAGATGCGCGACATCGGAATAGCCGACAGACAGCGCGATCTCATAGAGCTTGCTGCCGTTGCCCTGCAGCAGCTTTTTCGCGATTCCGATCCGGTAGCACATGAGATAGCGGGAAAAGGACACCTGCATCTCCGAAGCGAAGAGCTTGCTGAGATAGGAGGGCGAGACAAAGGCCCGGTTTGCTGCCTCCGTCAGACAGGCGGAGGGATAGTTTTCCTGAATGTATCGGAGTGTGTCTGCCACGAGCGTTGACTTCGGCTGGGCAGGACCGTCTGCGCGGTCGAACAGGCGGTGCAGAATGCGGAGCATCACATCGTAAAGCGACTCCAGATTCTGACTGGTCAGGATCGCCTTTTTGAACGACAGCATAAAATCGCTTTCCCACTCGTCCGCAGAGCAGGAGAACGGGTTCCCCGTGCGGCCGAAGGAATCAAGGAAGGAGATACAAAGAAGCTTGGAGCCGTGCAGATCGTAAAACACGCCGCTTCGGGCAAAGGACAGAAACAGGCTGCGCAGGACCGGCGTGATCTGCGAGCTGTCGTGATCCAGCCGTTCCAGAAGCGCCGCGCTGCCGTCCGTCTCCTGCGGCTGCTGCTGCGCGTAGCGGTGCAGCGCCTGATAATCCGCGGGAAGCGCGCCGTCTGAAAACACCGGCAGCAGCCGCGAAAGCGAGCATTCCGGATACAGCCGCCAGCTTTCCGTGCAGGCATATACCAGACTGCGGGCGCATACGGCCTCCGGGACCTCGCGGCGCAGGATCTGCGCGTAGCGCGTCAGATACGCGTCAAGCGCTGCCTCCTGTCCGGATGGAAGCAGGAACAGAAACAGCAGCTCCTGCGCAATGGCGACCTTATAGCATTGCAGTCCGGCGGGCGGCTCCGGCGTGGGGCAGTCCAACGCGCTCTGACGGACAAGAAGCGCTGCGGCGCACAGCGCCTGCGTGCCGAACAGCCGCAGGCAGGCACCCGGAAGGTCTGCCTTCACGCTCTTTTCTGCCAGCAGAAGCGCCTTCAGGTCGTTTTCCAGCGAGTCCGCCTGAAAGCGCTCACATTGGCGCAGCGCCAGCCGTTCCTTGTTGGACGCGAGGATCTCTTCCCGGCAGGCTGTAACAGTCTGGATCAGATGCTCCTCGTTTACCGGCTTGAGCAGATAGCCGAACGCGCCGTAGCGGACGGCGTCCTGCGCATAGGAAAATTTGCTGTACGCGCTCAAAAAGATGACCTTGCACGGAAGCTTTGCTTCGCTGACCGCACGCAGCAGCGCGATCCCGTTCGGGCCGGGCATTTCGATGTCTGTCAGGAGAATATCCGGGCAGAATTTCCGCAGAAGCGACAGAACCTCATCGCCGCTTCTTGCGAGCGCGCAGACCTCGATCCCGTGCTTTTTCCAGTCGATGAGCTGGCTGATGCTCTCGCGCAGCAGCCGGTCGTCGTCCGCGACAAGCATTTTCAGCACGCCGGATCTCCTCCCTCCCAGTTCAGCGGTATTTCAAAACAGACTGCGGTTCCCGCGCCTTCCTTCGTGCGGATATGCAGGCCGTTTGTGATCTTGAAGTAAATTTGAAGCTGCGTCGTCAGATTCCGCAGGGCGAAGCAGTCGCTGCCCTCCATATCCGGGTGCGCAAGCGCGTATTGGATCTGCTGCAGACGCTCCGGGCCGATGCCGTGCCCGTTGTCAGAGACGGTAAAGCGGGCGGTGTCCGGCGCGCAGCGCTCCAGACTCACACACACGACGCCGCCGGACAGAGCCTTGATCCCGTGCGCGATGGCGTTGTCCAGAAGCGGGACGAACAGATATTTTGGGACGCGCAGACCGAACAGCTCCGGCGCGATGGAGACTTCGTACAGCATATCCGGATTGAGGAGCTGCTCGATCAGCAGATAGCTGCCGGTCATCTCGTGCAGCTCCTGCACGGTAATGGTGTCGGAGCCGTAGGCGAGGCCGATGCGGTAAAACGAAGCCAGTGAGCAGATCGACTGGCCGGTGACCGGCGCGTGCTCCCGCTGCGCCATCCAGCGGATGGCGTCGAGCGCATTATAGAGAAAATGCTCGTTGATCTGCGTGCTGAGCAGCTTCAGCTCAAAGCTCTGCTTGCGGATCTCACTGACGTAGTTTTCCTCGATTAGATGCGCAATGCTGGCGTTCATCTTGTTGAAGCGGTGGTAGATCTCCTGAATTTCGCCGCGCCCCTCGTCCGGCAGGCGGACGGAAAGATCGCCGTTTTCCGACCGGCGCATTTCCTGCGAGAGTCGTGTGATCGGCTTTATGACGATGCAGTAGGTCAGAAGGATGGCCAGCGCGATGAGCAAGACTGCGTCGAGCACATACCAGACGAACAGCTGCTGAAAGCTGCTGGAAATGGTGCTGCAGGCCTCCTGATAGGCGCACATGACCACGCGGAAGCCGGAATACGCCGAGGTCCGCACCCGGCAGTAGACGGTCTGCCCCTGATGCTCGACGCTGGCCCCGCCGTTTGCCGGGAGCGCGTCAAGCTGCGCGCAGACGGCCTGTACCAGCGTTTGATCGGCAGAGTCGGCAGGCAGGACCGTGCCGTATGCGTCGAGCAGGAAGCAGCTCACTGCCTCATAGGGGTTCGTTTCTGCGAGGATATCGGCGACGCGCTGCGCGGAAAGATTGATCGAGAGCATAGCGCCGGGCATCAGCCGGTAAGAGCAGACGAGCGGCGTATCGTCCTCCAGCGCAGTCGTGAGCACCCAGCGGTTCGTGCCGTCCTGCCGGGTAAAATCTGTGAACCAGCCGGTATTGGAGACGTCCGTGGGCTTATAGTCGGCGGAGGTGGAATCTGACAAGAACAGGCGATGCACATCCGGGCAGTACAGATAGATATTGCGGATCATTCGGTCACGGACGGCGATCCGGGACAGGGTGCTCTTGATCGTCCTGACGGTCTGAAGCTCAGTGAACTCCGGTGTCCGGCTGATGGGCGGCAGGGATTTGAGCGTGCTCTGAAAGGTATCGTCAAGCAGGAGACTGCTGTGCAGTGTCTCCGCAGAGGAAAGCGTATTGTCGATGCTCAGCGAGATGATCTTCAGGGATTCGTCGAAGTTTTCCAGTGTCCGGCTGCGCTCCATGGCTGTGGCCTTTGCTGAAACGGCAAACAGCACGCCCGCAAACGGCAGCACGACGGCGATGAGCAGAACCAGAATATATTTTACGATCAGGCTGCCGCGCGGGAGCTGACGGCCGGGGCGGCGTTGCTTTTTCAGATTCATAGGGCGTCCCATCCGGTTTGGAAAAATAGATGAATATAGTTTAGAATATTTTTTCGCATTTGGCGATCTTTTTTGAAAAGTCGACATATCAGAGCAATGAAACGGCACATATTCGCAACCGGGCGGCACAAACAGCCGTGCGCTGGCGGCAATTACCGCAAAAAAGCGCAACACGGCAGCCGCTGCGCGCATTTGCATCCGCGCCCAAACGCGATATACTTGAAAAGGAAGCCGGGCGCGGCCTGCTGCCTGACGGGACACGGCCTCGTTCATTATAGCCAGAAACGCAAGAAGATGCAACACAGGAAGGAGCACGGGCAGCCGGACGGCGGCGCTGCCTGCGAGGGTATGATGCTGAAACAGAAAGAACAAAGGCTCCCCCGCTGCGGGGACCGGCCATACGTCAAATACCTGTTCGTGATCCCGTCGATCGCCGCGTTTGCCTTTGCGCTGCTGCTCCCGTTCTGCATGGGGATACGGATCGCCTTTACAGACTGGGACGGACTGAAGCAGTCCTATAACTATGTCTGGTTCGACAATTTCAGACGTATGTTCACTGACCGGCGGCTCGGCTCCGCACTGCGGAACACGTTTCTGTACGCGATCATGGGCGTCGTGCTGAACAACGTGTTTACACTGAGTCTTGCAATGCTCTTTAACCGGCTCAAGGGCTGGTGGGGCAATATCTGCCGGCTGATCGTCTTCATCCCGTCGTGTCTGAGCACGGTTCTGGCAGCGTATGTCTGGAAATTCATCTATCACTTTGTCTGGAAGATGGCAACCGGCCTGAACAGTCCTCTGGGCTCGGAGCGCTGGGTGCTGCTGGCGATCGTGGTGATCGGTCTGTGGAACAGCGCGGGCATCAACGTTCTCATCTATACGGCTGCGCTGCGGAACATCCCGCACGAGCTGCTGGAGGCGGCTGCCATTGACGGCGCCGGGCGCTGGCGTATGTTCCGGACGATCATTCTGCCGATGATCTCCTCGTCGTTCACCATCTGCATCACGCTGACCTTCACGGGCCTTCTCAAGGAGTTCGGCACCGTCATGGCAGCGACCGGCGGCGGCCCCGCGATGGCCAGTTCGACCATCTGTATGTACATTTACAATTGCCTGTTCTCTTATAACCGCGCCGGATACGGTCAGGCTGTCGCAATTTCCTTTATGGCGGTGCTGGTCCTGATCGGGACGGTCCTGACGAACTTTTTCCGCAAACGGGAGGTGGAGCTGTGAATATCTCCGCACAGAAGCGCGAGGGCGAACGGCTGATTCTGATCGCGCTGTCCATCCTCATTGTCGTGATCTATCTGTTCCCGTTTTACATTGTCGTCGTCAATGCGTTCAAGACGTCGCTGGAAACGGCGGAAAACGCTGTGGCGCTGCCCGGAACGCTCATCCTCGATAATTTCCGCGAGGCAGCGAAGAAGATCAACTTCTCCCGTTCGATCCGCAACTCTGTGATCGTTACGGCGATCGCGGATATTCTGATCGTCGCCTTTTCCTCCATGAGCGGCTACGCCATCGCGCGCTATTCCCGGTCGAACCGGTTTTTCCGGTTCCTCGACAAGGCGTTCATGAGCTCGCAGATGCTGCCGTTCCAGGTCGTTATGATCCCGGTCTACAAGCTGTTCCGGACGATGGGGCTTCTCAATACGCTGGCAGGCGAGATCATCATGCTGACCGGCATGAGCGTGGCCTACGCAAGCTTTCTGTACGTCGGCTTCGTCAAGAGCGTGCCGTATGAGCTGGAGGAGGCTGCGCATATCGACGGAGCCGGTCCGTTCCGCACGTTCTGCGTCGTCGTCTTCCCGCTTTTGAAGCCGATCACGGCGACGGTCGCGTCGCTGCACGCCATGTGGCTCTGGAACGACTTCAATGTCGCGCTGCTCATGCTGCAGAAGGACCCGGTCCGGACGCTGACCATCAAGCAGTTTTATTTCTTTTCGCAATACAGCGCAGACTATAATATGGCGTTCGCCGCGTCGCTTATGGGCATGGTCCCGGTCCTGATCTTCTTCATGCTGATGCAGAAGTATCTTGTAAGCGGCATCACGGGCGGCGCGGTCAAGGGATAGTAAGCCGGAAACGGACACTATAAAAATCAATACAAATGGAGGCAGAAAAATGAAAAAGATCCTCGCATTGCTGCTGGCTGTCTGCATGGTGCTCGCCATGGCCGCCTGCGCCGCAAAACAGCCCGCCGCCGAACCAACACCCGCGGCAGAACCCGCCACCCAGCCGGAAACCACCGAACCGGCTGAGCCCGCACAGGAGCAGTCCGCTCAGGAAGAGCACGCTCCGGTCACCATCACATGGATCCATCAGTACAACGAAGACGGCCTCGTCAAGTGGCTGGAATGGCTCAAGGAAGCTGTTGCGGAAAAGTATCCGTATATCACGCTTGACACGCAGGTCTATTCCGCCGACGAGATCGACTCCATCCTCATGACCAAAATTGCCTCCGATGACGCACCGCAGATCTTTGCCTGCCGTCCGGCTGCGCTGCCGGAGTATATTGACGCGGGCTACGTCTATGATCTGTCGGGCCAGAGCTGGCTGGGCAACGTTGCCGACTCCTTCGTGGGTGCGGGCGTTGTGAACGGCGTGCAGGCCTATGTGCCCATGGACACGAACTATTCCGGTATTTTCTACAACAAGGACGTCTTCGCGCAGTGCGGTCTGGAAATCCCGACGACGAACGACGAACTGTATGCAGCGTGCCAGACGCTCAAGGACAACGGCATCGAGCCCTTTGCCTGCGGCTTCGGCGAGCTGTGGACGCTTGAAGAGTACTTCTTCCCCATCTGGATGAGCCTCTGCGTCGGCGGCTACGGCGGCTTTGCCGAGAACCGCGCATGGTTCACCGATCTGGAAGCCGGTACGACCAAATTCACCGGCGACGAGGCGTTTGCCGCCGCGTTCTCCGATCTGTACGCGCTGCGCGACTTCTTCTCCGACGATCCTATGACTACGGACTGGAACACCGCGCTCGGCATGGTCGCGACCGGCAAGGCTGCGATGATCTGCAACGGCTCCTGGACGATCGACGGCATCCTCTCCATCAATCCGGACGCCAACATCGGCACCTTCGCGATCCCTCTGACCAACGACGTTAAGGACACCGTTCTTGTCGAAGGCCCCGGCAACGGCCCCGTCTGCTTCAATACCTCCGATCCGGAGCTTCTGGACGCGACGCTCAAGGTCTTCGAGATCATGTATTCGCAGGAATCCGGTGAGAACTACGCCAGGATGGGCAACAAGATCTCGACCTTCAACGGCGTGGATCTGAGCTTCAACCCGGCCTTTGCCGATATGCAGAACTACTCCGCAAGCGGCGCATCCTGGAGCAAGGGCGGCGTTAAGCAGTTCAGCAGCAGCATCCAGCAGAACACCAGCCCGGCCACAAGCCGGAACATGCGGCTGCTGAGGGGCTTTTTTGTTTGTGCCATGGGCAACCTCCAAAACAAAAACGGGCCCCCTGCCGAACAGGGGAGCCCGTAAGATCAACATTATCTTTATTATATCGGTTGTGCTGCCAAAGTGCAAGGTCAGTCCTTTTTGTTGCGGGCGATGCCTGCAACAACGCCGGAAAGCGCCAGCAGCGCCAGCAGGTTGGGAACCGCCATCAGACCGTTAAAGAAGTCCGCCAGCGCCCAAACCAGATCCACTTTCAGGGAAGAACCGATCAGGATGAACAGCACAACAATCAGGCTGTACACCTTGGTGTACTTGGAGCCGAACAGAGCGTTGAAGTTGACCTGGCCGAAGAAGTACCAGCCCAAAATGGTGGAGAACGCAAAGAACAGCATGCAGATGGCAATGAACACCTTGCCGAAGGAACCAAACGTCAGGCTGAATGCGGCCTGGGTCAGGGCGGTGCCGGTCATGCCTTCCGGAATCAGGCCGGAGGTGATCAGTACCAGGGCGGTCAGAGTCAGGATGACAAAGGTATCAACGAATACGCCAATGATGGCCAGCGCACCCTGGTCCTGCGGCTGCTTGACCTTGGCCAGTGCGTGGGCGTGCGGGGTGGAGCCAAGGCCGGCTTCGTTGGAGAACAGGCCGCGGGCAACGCCGTAACGCATGGCCTGCTGCACGGTAACGCCAGCCACGCCGCCGGCAATGGCCTGCGGCTGGAAAGCCAGGGTGAAGATCTGAACAAATGCGTTGGGAATGGCGGGTGCGTTCATGACCAGG
>ERZ773194.3665-NODE-3665-length-12937-cov-3.069865_pt1 | contig 12937 bp, 10 predicted proteins | sample MGYA00511240_ERZ773194 | MGnify/ENA primary metagenome ERZ773194 (study PRJEB29015, sample SAMEA2737774) | human gut metagenome | biome: human gut; feature: human-associated habitat; material: faeces | place: China | collected 2012 ... | reverse complement strand
AGATCAAGGCGAAGAACAAGCGAAACGCCGGACGCTATCACAGCAAAGAGTTTTATTTGCTGACTGGAAAACTGATCTGCGATGTCTGCGGCAAGCGGATGATTGGAAATCTGCGGTTTTCAGGGAGAAGTAAGACACGGCTTGCTACCTACAGATGCAATACCCACCGGGCGATGTGCAATAACAAGGAACTGAATAAGGATTACCTGGATGCTTACATTGCTGTGCTGATTGGAGAGAGGCTGAAGCCAAAAAATCTAAAGCGAGCGGTTGCTAAAGTGAATCAACAGGTGCAGAAGTTCAACAGCAGCTACGACAAATATCATACGGATGTTTTACAACAGTACGCCAAAGTGCAGGACAGTCTTGCCAACATCACCAGGGCCATTGAAAAAGGCATTTTCACAGATGACTTGCTCCAGCGAGCGGAACAGTTAGAGAACGAGAAAGCGAAACTGGAAACCAAACTGCACGAGCTAAAGCTGCTGGAACCACTTCAATATGAAGATGTTGCATACCTGCATACGCAATGGCAGGAATTGAAACGAAATACAGAAGAGTTCCGCACATTCATCCAGCAGTTTGTAAAGGCGATTCATGTGCGACCCTATGATTTTGACATTGTGCTGGATGTGGGGTTTGGTGTGGTGGAGTTGACAGAAACCATTACCATGCGACGAGGCGAACTGTACGAAATGTTTGATTCCAAAGTAAAGGAGTAAAGAATATGTTTGAAAAATCAAAAGACAAATACTTGACACGAGGCGTGGATGCGGAGATACCGATTGCACTGCAAGTGATGATGTGGCAGGCTGTCGATCAGATGCTAGAACCAAAAGACTACTTGCAGGTGTTTTCGGCTCAGCGAAGAGAACGGTTTGCAGATCGTACACCATACCTCGGAACAGCCGCAGTTTGAGATGACGTACATTATGGAGGCAGAAAAGTCGGTCACAGCAAAGGTGTATATCATCGATGACGGGGAACACTGCACCATGCTGTTGGCGGAAGAGTACTGATTAAAAGTGCTCTAAGCCGGTAATGACTGTTATAATCTTCTAAAGAAATATTCTTTTCTTCTGTTTCTTTTGTCTCTTTGAGGCGAATAAATAACCAGACAGCCTGACTTGCTACATTGGGATAGGATATTGTAATATTTTGTGAAAGCGTTTTTAAAAGAATTTTTCCATGTGCGGCTACAGCCTGATATAACTCTAACTGGATGTTTTTCTTATGATGATCGATGTTAAATTCCTTTCGAATCTTCTTAGAATAAAGAACACTATGGAAAGAACTTAAACCTGCAAAACAGTAAAGTTTTCTGGTTGGTAATAAACCCCGAAATTCCGCTGTTTTTATTATAATACAAAACATCATTTCTGTCAAGATTGCAGCCTTTACATTTCCAAAAAGTTGTGCTAAAATTGGAACACACTTGAAAAAAACCTGCAAAAGGTTCAGACAAGTGCAATTCAACAACAGAAAGGAATCAATATCATGCGTGTAATTAGTAATGAGGTTTTAGCTGTCGAAAATGGCACTGATTCAGCGACTGTGTTCGACTGCGGAGAAGACAAAGTTTGTATGAAGTTCCAAATGGAAGATGGAACCATATTGGTTAAATTCTTCAGCAGCAAGGAACTGGGGTCTTATCCATGGTCGAATGTGTTTCGGGCACTCGATGCAAACAACACAGATGCTCTGCTGAATCGGTCAGTTGAGATTACAGTTTCCAACAATGTTTCTAAGAAAACTGAAAAGCGTTTTTGCAACATCAAAAAGGTTCAACTTTTGCAGTCATAATTTGGTGAGGAGGACATATGGAATACGAAAAAGATTGCAGCCTTACAGATGAGGTTGTTCCTGTAGATTTCACCATCTGCATGAATGAACAGGCTGTGATTTCGGTATCGGAGTACACACGCTTAAAGTGCAAATCGAGAGAATACAACGTTGGAAATGGCAAGAATATGTGTACCTTTGATTTGGTACACACCTCGGCTGGGATGGTTGACATTGGAATTGGAACGTCTGAACCATTTGCCAGATGGATTGCGGATTCCTTTACTGTTCGAGCGGTTGTCGTGGATGAAAAGAATCGCCATTATGCGGAGATTGAAAAAGACGAGAAATGCGTTCGCATTCCGTTCGAGAACCTATTGCCCGAAAAAATCTGCTCGACATTGTTTAGCAATGGCATTGCGGTATGCAGGACAAACAACGCACATAAAGCATTGTCGCTCCATCTGCAACATCTTTTTCGCAACTTTGCGGTACAGGATGCAAGTCAGACATTGGGATGGAAATACAAGAATCAGGTTTTGACATGGAATGCATCTAAAACGCTATTGCAGCATCTTTCGGAACCTTCTTTGGAAGCATACCTTTCCAAATTGAATGCGTTGATACAGGATGTGGCAACATTGCAATTCGTGCTTTGCACAGCAGCGACATCAACCGTGCTTGCATATCTTCACAACACTGAAAAAATTCCTGTAGCTTCGTTTGGGCTGTCTTTAGTCGGAACGAGTTCAACAGGGAAGACAACTGCTTTACAGCTTGCTGCCTCGTTGTACAGTTCGCCCGATGATGAAACGGTATTTTCCGGGTTCTATGGAACGCAAAATGCATTGCTGTATCTTTTGGGTCGGCATCACGGCGTTCCGATTTGTTATGACGAATCCACCATTCAGAATGGCATCAACAAATCTGCTTTCATCTACACATTCGCAGAAGGGAAGGATAAGCTTCGCTTGAATCAGGACAGCACACTGAAAGAACGAAATTCTTGGTTTTGCACCTGCCTGTTCAGTGCAGAAGAATATCTGGTGGATCTCACTCGCAATGAAAATCTTGGATTGGCAGCCCGCATTTTGACGATGGAGCATTGCACCTATACGAAAGACAGTATGCATGCCGATCAGATCAAAGTGTTTTCCAGCAAAAATTTTGGAATCGTTGGCACATTGCTTGCAGACAATCTGTTGAAAGCAAAATCAACCGAAGTGCATCAGATGTTCCAGTTGCATAAGAATGACCTGTTAGAACGATTTGAAAAAAGCAAATGCAAGTTGACAGAAAGATTGGTAAACAATTACGCCTTGATTCTGACGACAGCTGACATCTTGAATGCGATTGGATTGCGGATGGATACAGAAGCATTGTGTCATATTTGTGAGGAACTGCACAAACAAACAGCAGTGACCGCTACACCGGGAAAGAACTTAGTAACCAATATTTTCAACTACATCTGCTGTGAGTATCGGCACTTAAAGGGCATCAAATGGACAACGGACAAAACTGGAATCCCTTTGAAAATGGATATGGTTGAAACAACCTTTTCAGCCATCGTTGCAAAATGTGGCATCACCGAACCGAAAATTGCAGTCAATGCACTCTTAGAAGAAGGATTCATCATACGACCAGAGAAAGGAAGAAAAAAGACAAAACTCAGCATTGATGGCGTACCATGCTATGGATACCGATTTGATCTTGACAAAGTCAATGCGGCATTTGGTCAGATTGACGATGCAGTGTATTCCAACATAAAGAAATACAAAAACTCTAATCCGTTCAGTGATGCGGTTCTGGATATTGTGAACGATGAGGAGGCTGTAATCCATGCGGGAAATTACAGAGTTGCAGATAGCAAGAAAGCAATTAGCGGAACAGCAGTATTATTACCATGATTGCAAAACAGCAGAAACAAAACATGCGGACACTGCGAAACAACCCTTATTAGACCTTGCAGCGGACGTGCTGATTCAAATTCTGAGAAAGGAAAGCGAAGAATAGATGCGTATATTTGTTATTCGACCGCCATAGCACAGGGCGGAAAAGAGAATGATGATGCCATTGTAAGCAAAGAAAAATCAGAAAGGAAATTAGGATGGAGAAAATTATCGGATATATTCGCTACAGTTCCCATGCACAAGATGATGGAAACAGCGTAGCAGCACAAACAACTTGCATAGAACAGTATGCAACTGCACACGATATGGAGATTGAAAAATTCTACATTGATACGGCGAAAAGCGGACGATTCACAGAAAATCGTCCGGAATACAACCGCATGAAAGAAGAGATTCAGAATGGAACTGTTCAGGCAAAAACCATTGTGGTCAGAGCGTTGGATCGGCTGCACAGAAATGCGGCACACCAGTTGGAAGACCTTACCTTCTTTGAAAAACAGAACATTCGTTTGATTGCAGTCACAGACGGTACAGATACTGCCAGCAAATCGTATAACAAGCTGATTACAACGGTCAAGGCCGCAGTCGCAGAAGAATATTCAGAAACGCTTTCTAAAAATACCCGGGCAGCACAACTGGAATCAGCGAAACAATGCCGGCATTTAGGCGGACTTCCGCCGCTGGGTTATCGGGTCAACGAGGTCGGGCTTTATGAAATTGATGAAAACACCGCTCCCATTATTCGGGATATTTTTCAGCTGTATCTAAGGGGAATGGGCTATGACTACATTCAGAAATCGCTGAAGCAAAAGGGATACCAAACTGCTAATGGAAATGACTTTTCCAAGTCGGCAATCAACAGCATTTTGAAAAATCAGAAGTACATGGGTACCTACGTATACGACCGCACAGAATCAAAAGATTCTGAGGGCAGGAGAAATTCTCACAAGGAGAAAGCACAATACATTCAGATTTCCAACGGGATGCCGGCAATCATTTCGGAAAAAGATTTCCAAAAAGCACAAGAGAACATGCGGAAGAATGCAACCAAACAGACTCATAGAACTGGAAAAAACTACTATGCTTTGAATGGGTATCTGCATTGTTCCAGTTGCGGAAAGGCATATTCCGGAAATGTGAACTACAGCAATGGACACAAGTATTTGCAGTACAGAAAAAGCTGCAATTGTGATTGGAAAAGCGTCAGAGCAGACCATTTGAATGATTTTGTGTTCTATGCTTTGCAGCAGTGCATTTTCAGCCCAGAGAACAAAGAAAAACTGCTGCATAAGATTCATGAAAAACTGGCAATCCAAAGGCATATCCAATCGGATGAAGAAAATCGTCTGATGAATCAGATCCATGGATTGGAAATGGCACAAGAAAATTTGACAGCCTATCTGGAAACTGGGAAAGGTTCGGATACGATTCTGAACAAGCTCCAGCAAAACGAAACAACCTTGAAAACGCTACAGCAACAACTGGCGTACAAGAAAACAGAAATTCCGACTGTAGATGAAGATACTTACCGCAGACTGGTCAAACAGTTCAAGCATTATATGAGCCATGTCAAATCACCGGAGGCATCTGCCTTGAAAGCTGCTGCAATTCAAGACATTGAAATTCAGAAAGAGGATATTACTGTGAAATTTTGTGAGGGTGTACCCATTGATAAGGAAACAGAAGCATACTTTCACTTGCAATAACGGAGGAACTAATGGAATTTTTATTTGCAGATTACACACAGAAAACAGAAGCATTGGTGACCGGCGTACGGCTACAAAATGAAGCGTTTGACATTTATGAACTGCAACTGCTGGGGCTGGACAAGAAGGATTCTTGCAGCTATACCAACAGTGGAACAGCGACAATATCGGATACAGAATTGCAAGAACTGTTGCATACAAAAGGACTACCATTTCCAAATGGGATTGTCGGGCAGCGGATAAAGATTCTTTCCAATTTGGAGATGCAGAAAGAACAAGCCCAGGCGGATATTTTGCAGAAGTTGAGCAGCAGCGGAGAAGAATTGAATATAGATGGATGAAAGGAACGAATGCGATGTTTTATTTGACATATAACTACACGAATGCAAGATGATCTCGAATGGCGATTGCATGCGTGATCAGATGCAAAAACACATATGGAAAGCAGCTTCGGGTGCGGGACATCATTGAAATGCATCGTCCTGGGTTGCATCAGTTGCTATCTCGTGGAGATCAATGCAGAGTCGGCAGGGCAATCAGCAGGTTGTACAACCAGGGGATGCTGCCACATTTGAATAGAGGAAAAAAGAAAGGTTCAACGAATACGTACTACTGCTAAGTGGTTATAAGGAGAAAGCTCCGGGTTGTCCAAGAGGTGGGGAATCCGGAGCTTTTTTGTGCATGAAAAAGTTGCTTTTTCCGCCTTGCTGTGATATAATAAAAGAAAAGAATTGAAACTACAGTAAGGAGGGAACGATCATGGGAATTTACTTGAATCCAGAAAATGTTGATTTTCAAGAGGTGTTGAATTCCAAGATTTATGTAGATAAGTCAGAGTTGATTCAGTATACAAACAGCGTTCTACGAACGACACAAAAATATATTTGTGTTAGCCGTCCACGACGATTCGGAAAGTCTATGGCAGCCAATATGCTGACCGCTTACTACAGCCGTGGCTGCGATTCCAGAAGATTGTTTCAAGGATTAAAAATTGCAACACATCCAGATTTTGAGAAGCATCTGAATCAGTATAATGTTATCCACTTAAATATGCAGAATTTTTTGAGCAAAACACAAACCATTGAACAGATGATTGCATTGGTTACAAAGGCTGTAGGGCGAGATTTACTGCGAGCATATCCGGATGTAGACTATTTGGATAAGACCATTTTAACATTTATGTTGGATGACATCTATCAGGACTGTCAAGTTCCTTTCATTTTCATCATCGATGAGTGGGATTGTATTTTCAGAGAATACAAGTCAGATAAAGAAGCACAGGAGCAGTATCTTGATTTTCTGCGGGATTTTCTTAAGGATAAATCTTATATTCATCTTGCTTATATGACAGGAATCCTGCCGGTAAAGAAATATGGAACACATTCTGCCCTAAATATGTTTGATGAATTTTCTATGATTTATGCAGGACCTCTGGCGAAGTTTGTGGGTTTTACAGAGACAGAAGTCAGAGAATTATGTGAGAAATATCATATGGATATGAGGGAAATCAGAGAATGGTATGACGGGTACAGGTTTGAAAACTGTGAGCCGGTTTATAATCCAAGGTCTGTGGTAAACGGCATGCTCTTTGGTTCTATCAGAAACTACTGGAATATGACAGAATCTTTTGAAGCACTGCAGACTTATATAGATATGAATTTTGAGGGGTTAAAGGATGATATCCTCAGTATGCTGGCAGGAGAGCATATTCCTGTTAATACCGGAAATTTTACAAATGATATGACGACATTCCGGGATGAGAATGATGTTTTGACCTTATTGATCCATCTGGGATATCTGACATATGATTCTACAGAACATTGTGTGTATATTCCTAATAATGAAATCCGGAATGAGTATGCAAATGCTGTTTCTGTATCAGACTGGGGTGAAGTGTCAAAAGCTTTAAAAAATTCGGCAGATGTCCTGAATGCAATCTGGAATCAGAATGAGCAGATGGTTGCACAGGGAATCCAAAGAGCACACTTTGAGACTTCGCATCTTCAGTATAATGATGAAAATTCACTTGAGTGTGTTATATCACTTGCGTATTATTCAGCAAAGAAAGATTATGTAGTTTATCGTGAGCTTGCAGGTGGCAAGGGCTATGCGGATATGGTATTTGTACCAAGAAGTAATGTTAATAAACCAGCGATTATAGTGGAACTTAAATGGAATAAGTCGGCTGATTCTGCAATAAATCAGATAAAGAATAGACAATATGTTGAAAGTCTGAAAGGATATTCTGGTGAAGTTGTTCTTGTTGGAGTTAATTATGATGCGGGCATTACAAAAGCCCGCATACACTAAATATCTCATTAAGTCTTGTCCTGTAGTTATGCAGCTGCAGGACTTTTTTATGCCCGTTAGCGGCGATTTTTATACGTTCATCCTCATGTTTTAGATAGTAATCACATTTTCTTATGAGGTCATCCTTTGATTCAAAGTATACGAAATCAACATCAGGCACGAAGTGATTAAGCAGGTCGGCCTGGAAGTTCGTCATAAGAAAGCCACCGGCACCCATGATATCCATACATCTGAGCGGAATTCCGTTTTTTATGCTTCGGAGTGTTATATTTAAGTTGATTTTGCTGCATTTGAATACATAAGGCATGTTGTCGTAGAAGTCTATAGGTCCCTGATTGATAACATGCGGCATATCAGGTGTCTGGTTATGTGTATACAGCTTTGTTTTAAAATGCTCCGATACAGCAGTAAGGAGGGCTTTACGTTCGTTCTGTGCGACTTTTCTTGCAAGAAAGTAGTTGGCATATGCGTATGCAGGAGTTTCTATGCCATCGTGGTTAGGCGTATAGGGCTCCACACGCATAAGCTCTGCAAGTATTTTGTTAGTTTCTGGTGTTCCAGACAGCATATCTTCAAGGAAGTTCATTCCATATACATTCTGCTGGGCAGATATGATGGCATCAAGATAGCCTCTCGCCCAAGGATTCAGTTTGTCATATATTCTGTCGTAGAAGTTTCCTTTTTCGTTGTACATAGAGCCTACAAAAGATATGTCACTGTCAAACACTTCATGAATATGTTCATTCAGTGTGAGCTTATCCAGTCTGTCTGTGTTGGCAGCAAGTGGCATATAGTACACTGTATCGATTCCACCATTCTTAAGCTCAATATACTGTGCGCTGTCGAAAAGGAATATGTGGTTGCATGGGTTGGTTATAGTGTATGAGTATATTGTAAGCAGCGGACTGTCATACACCCATGCTATATAAGGGATGTTGTGGCGGTTACAACAGTTGGATACGACAACGCTGTAGTTAAATGTAAATACAGCATCATATTTGCAGTACTTGTCAGTATTACAATAGCTATTACTACTGTGGCTATCATTATTTCCTATAATGAGACTATCAAACAGCTTATCAAACTCTTCGCTTGTCCGTTCCAGTATAAGCGGAGTGGATATAACTGTGAGTTCATGTCCCATGGCAGGAAGTATTTCTTTCATATCTTCAACACCGAAGTGTTTATGTTCAAACTCAAGAATACGCATAATGTTTTGTTTGTTGTATATCAGTTGTTTTCACTATTATAGATGGCTGCTGTAAGGGATAAAGTGTATACAAGCTGACATTCCTTTCTTTTTATTTTGAATTTTTATATTAAAAATACGTGTTTATGTACATGTATATATGACAGATTTAAAAATTTTCTTAATCATGAGTTGATTCTGCAAAGCCAGTTTTTATATTCATCATTTTGCTGGGAATGCCATATCTATCATCTGTATAAGTCTTGTATCATATGTATGCAGCTTCTTAACTGTTTCATATCCGTGATTGGCGATTTCCATACGTTCATCCTCATGCTTAAGGTAGTAATCACATTTTGCTTTAAGATCCTCCATGCTTTCGTATGCAACAAGGTCTTTGCCAATTTCAAAGAATTCGGGTAATTCAGCCTGGTAGTTGGTTATAAGGAAGCCACCGCAGCCAAGCACGTCGAATACACGCAGCGAAAGTCCTGAGCGTATGGATTTGGCGGTTATGTTAAGGTTGATTTTACTGTTGTTAAATATAAGCGGCATTTCCTCAAGTGACTTGGCGAAGCCTCTGTTGTTGATATGCGGCATGGATGATGTGTCACTGCCTGTATACATGTCTACATTGAAGGAATCTGATAACATACGCAGGGCACGGAGTCTTTCCTGCTCTGCAACCTTGACACTTATGTAGTGCTGTGCTACAAGTGCTTTGTAGTTACAGTGGGAGTTCTCAGGAAATTCATAAGTTCCTAAGTTGCTTTTTATGAATCTTTCTGCGAATTTCTCAGATATGACATCTTCAATAAAGTTATATCCATATATTTTTAGCTGTGCCTCTATTAACCCATCAACATATCCGGTATCGTATTCGTTAAGTTTTATCTTGTTGTAGTCGCATTTTTCCTGATATGTAGAACCTATAAAGGATATGTCACTTGAAAAGTGCTTACGCTCACTTATGCTGGCATTCTGTATGACCTTATCAGTTCTTGCTACATTGGTCGCAAGTGGTATATGAAATACATGACCTGGATTATAAGGTGCGAATTCCTTATAAAGCATGCTGTCAAAAAGAAATATACGGTTGCAAGGGTTGGATAGAGATTCTGAGTACAGCTCAAGCACGGGACTGTCAACGATAAGACTTATGTATACAATATTTGCTATATTGCATACCTCGGAAAGCCATGGGAAAAAGTTAATGGTGAACACAAAGCTGTAGCCGCCGTCAACTATATCAGAAGCTGTCCGCTTTATACATTCAGATGGAGTAAGATTTTTATTAAATATTTCCATACATTCTTCATGAACGTCAAGTCCAAGTCTTTTGAAAGAATCTATTATGTCAGGTTCGCATATGCTGCCGTATCTGTATATATATATTTTCATGAAAAACCTCATTTCTAAAGGCTTAAATTAAATATAACTGTGCTGTCAAAGTAACTCTTTATTCTGGCATCTATAAGTGATAAGCTTCCTCTTTAATATTCATACAAGCCTTATATCTTTAATATAAATGTATTTTCGTAAGAAAGCAATAGTGGTTGTTTAGATGAGTGGGTTAATTCATAGTAATAGAGTAAAGATTTTGTGCGTTGGATTCATAGTGATTGTTTACGTAACTGGTATTCCATTGTATTATAATTCAGTAAGGTTCTGACATGAGAATGTTATGAGAACATCATAATAATATTATGAAAACATCATAAGTATGTAATAAGAATGTAACAGGTGTCATAGACAGATGCCAGATGAAAAATGTACAATACTATATGATGGTATACAATAGAAGCAAAGAGGGTGAGAGGAACATGAATATATTATTTTTCCAATGGTTCGCATTCATGCAGAAGGGCATAGAGAATGCATTAAAGAAGATGAATGTAAGCTATGATGTGTTTTACTATGACATGAAAGACTGGGATAATGATGATGAGCTTGAGAGAAAGCTGTCTGACTATCTTAAGAATAGTAATGTTACATATGATGCTGTGTTTTCAGTGAATTTTATTCCTATGGTATCGGATGTATGCAGCAGATTAGTGTCTGAGTTTAATACAGATAGATACAGGAAGCTTAAGTACATATCATGGGTATATGACTGCCCTGTCAATATAAGAAGGACAGCTGCGTTAAAGAATGACTGCAATATCATATATTTCTTTGACAGAATCCAGGCTGAAAGTTATGCAAAGCAGGGAGTAAGAGGTGCTGGGCATATGCCACTTGCTGTTGATACAGATATCTTTGCTGAGGCTATTAATAATGCATTTGGTAATGTTGTAAACAATGTTGCAAGCAATGTTGGAAATTCTTGTATTAGTGATGTGGCATTTGTAGGCAAGCTTTACAGGTCGGATTATCAGTATATAAGCAAGTATCAGGATGAGTATACAAGGGGCTATCTTGAAGGTATAGTATCTACACAGGAGAAGATATATGGGGGATATATTATAGATGATTGTGTGAATGATAATATTATGAAATCTATCAATGATAACTTTGCGAAGGTATCAGGTGGAACTTATTCTGTTATTAAGCCGGAGGTTACTTATGCGCTTGCAACTGAGGTTACGGGGAGAGAGCGTTATAAGGCACTTGCGCTGCTGCAGAATAGGTGCAGGGTTAATCTTTATTCAACTGATAAGGATGAGAGGCTGTCAGGACTTAACCAGTGTGGTCCGGTGGATTATTATAATCAGATGCCGCTTGCTTTTAATCAGGCAAAGATTAACCTAAATATATCTTTAAAGATTATACAGTCAGGGATTCCGTTAAGAGTGTTTGATGTTTTGGGCTGTGGAGGCTTTCTTATAACGAATTACCAGCAGGAGATAGCAGAGAACTTTGAGGATGGAAGGGAACTTGTAATATATGAGGATATTCCTGATCTTATTGCAAAGGTGGATTATTATCTGTCACATGATGATGAGCGCCTAAGGATAGCGTGCAATGGATATGAAAAGGTAAAGAGTGAATGTACATTTGAAAAAAGAATGAATAAAATTTTGTCAGGAATGTTATAATTATGCTTGTATAAAATCATTGATTAACTTACAATAAAGGCATATAAGTAATATCATAAAGCCAGATTATGAGAATTTAGTAATGCATATTGAGAAAGATTATAAGAGGCAGGTTGTACAGATTATGGAAAAGCTTAATTCATTTTATAAAATGCTTAAAAATAATGCAGAGAAATATCCTAATAAGGAAGCTATAATATATGATACTATGACTATTTCATATAGCAAGCTTTTTGAGGATGTATGTAAGAAAGCACTTCACCTTAAGAGATTTACAGGAAACCGTATTGCACTATATGGACCTTCATCATACAGGTGGATTGTTAATATGTTTGGTATAATACTTGCTGGTAAGGATGTTATGCTTGTTGATTTCTTTCTGCCACAGAATACCCGCAACCATATACTTAAAAAGGTCGGGGTTGACTATGTACTTACATCTACGAATCAGTATATTCTTGCAGATAGTAACGCGATTATGATACCGGATGCCGAAAAGGATGATGTGGAAGGCTTTGTGTATGATGAGGATTCGGCTGTGGAGGGCAATATACTTATGCTTACGGCTGTTCCACAGGAGTGTGATAAAGCAGTAGTCCTTACTGTATCTAATATTTTTAATACTATCAATGAGATTAATGAGTTCTGCTTATGCGAAGAGAATGATAAGGTTCTGGCACAGATAGCACTTCATCATATATTTGGTTATATATATAGTCTTATATGGCCGTTGCATAATGGTGCGTGTGTGTGCATAGGAAGAGGCTTAAGGCATATAGATGCGGACACATATTATTATAATCCTACAATTCTTCCTGGTTCACCATCTATGATAGATTATTTAAAGAGAATCAAAGCATTTAACAACGATTTAAGGACGGTTATTATCGGTGGTGCCAGCTGTCCATTCAGGCTTTTTGAGGCTTTAAGTGACAGAGACTTAAAGGTATATAATGTATATGGCATGACAGAAACATCTGGCTGTATAGGAATAAATGATAC